>ERZ1026894.65-NODE-65-length-78247-cov-26.346685_pt1 | contig 78247 bp, 63 predicted proteins | sample MGYA00380177_ERZ1026894 | MGnify/ENA primary metagenome ERZ1026894 (study PRJEB33269, sample SAMEA4719813) | human gut metagenome | biome: human-associated habitat; feature: organic feature; material: feces | place: Cameroon | collected 2013-10 ... | reverse complement strand
GCACCTTAACTATCATTTGTTGTCGATATTAATCGTTGTTTATCACGACTTATTTTCCGATGCAGAAATGCTTAAAGATATTATTAAGTGTTTCCTGGCTACTGATTTGTCCTCCAGTGATTTCACCGAGTTCTTCGAGAACCATTCTGAGGTCTTCGGCAATGATGTCTCCACTCATATCCATGTCCATAGACTCGAAGACCCTTTGCAGGGAGTCGTCAGCCCGCAGAAGAGCTTCATAATGACGAACATTGGTGATGATAACATCGTTTTCGGTTATCTCAGGAATGTCGGCTGCATCTACTAAAGCTTTCTCCAGCTGATCGATATTCTCACCTGTGCGAGCACTGATGTGTAGCTTGTCAACGGGCAGGTCAAGGGTGTCCATCTTGTTGTAAACCATGAGGAGTTTCTTGCCTTGATTTTTAGCTTCCATCTCTTCTATTTCCTGTGCTGATGGCATAGCGTCGAGCAGCCAGATGACAATACGTGCCTCGTTCATCTTTTGGAAAGTACGTTCTATACCGATACGCTCCACCTCGTCGTTAGTGGCGCGTATGCCTGCTGTATCTATAAAGCGGAAAGTGATGCCATCAATAAGGGTAGTGTCTTCGATGACGTCGCGTGTGGTGCCGTGAATGTTGCTGACGATGGCTTTTTCCTCATGAAGCAGGCGATTGAGCAAGGTGCTTTTGCCGACATTTGTCTTTCCAATAATAGCGACAGGCACTCCCTGTTTCAGAGCATTACCCGTGGCAAAGGAGTGGGCGAGGGTATGGATGCGCTGTGCGATCTCGTCGGCAAGAGCACGCAACTGGCTACGGTCGGCAAACTCCAGTTCTTCATGGTCGCTGAAATCGAGTTCGAGTTCGAGGAGCGAATTCATCTTGAGTAATTTGGCACGCAAAGCGTCAAGCTCGTTGCTGAAATGCCCTTTCAGTTGACTGAGCGCCATCTGGTGAGTAGCCTTATTGGTAGATGCGATGAGGTCAGCCACAGCCTCTGCCTGCGAGAGATCCATCTTACCATTCATGTAGGCACGACGTGTGTATTCGCCAGGTTCGGCTTGTCTGCAGCCCACTTCTGTGAGTCTTTGCAATACTTGTTGAAGAATGTATCTGCTGCCATGGCAAGAAATCTCCGTAGAGTCTTCTCCCGTATAACTATGAGGCGCCTTGAATACACTTACCAATACATCGTCGATGGTGTGTCCTTCCTTGTCTATTATCTCACCATAGTGCAAGGTGTTGGGGCTGGCTTCTGCCAGTGGTTTCCCATGAGCAGCCTTAAAGATTTGGTCGGTGATAGCTATGGCCTGGTTTCCGCTCAGGCGTATGATGCCTATGGCTCCACCTGCTGGTGTGGCTAAGGCGCAGATACATTCTTCGTTTGTTGTCATTTATGATTTTATCGTTATCTTTTCTTTTTGGAGTTTTTTAGATTCTGTCGAGTACCACCTTGATGAGGTTATCGATGGTGCTCTTGTAGCCTGTATTGGCATGCTTGGTGCGTCGGTTAGCAATGACCATGCAGCAAGTCAGTGCCTTGTGTCCGAGCAGCAAAGATAATCCAGCGAGTGCAGAGCTCTCCATCTCGAAGTTATTGACACGTAGGCCGTTATACTCGAATGATTCAATCTTTGCGTTGAGCTCTGGGTCGGCCAATGGCGCACGCAGTTCTCTGCCCTGAGGTCCGTAGAATCCACCGCATGCGATGGTAATGCCACGCACCATATCATCGGCAGCGATGCGCTCCAAGAGTTCGGGATTATTATCCACGCAATAGGGGTTGCCTATTTGGTCATTCCACTTCACTTGGCGCTTAAACTCCTTTTCGGTGTCAAGGTCGCAAATCTCGTTGCGACGTGCATAGAAGTTGATGAGTCCATCGAAACCTATACTCTTCTGTGAGGCAACGAAGGTGCCAGGAGGACACTCCAACTGCAGTCCACCGCAAGTGCCTATGCGCACGAGGGTGAGGGTGGTGTGTTCGGGCTTCTCGGTGCGTGTCTTGAAGTCGATATTCTTGAGCGCATCGAGTTCGTTGACTACAATATCTATATTGTCGCATCCAATACCTGTGCTTTGCACGGTGATGCGTTTGCCTTTATAGGTGCCAGTTATAGCGCGAAACTCTCGGCTTTCTACCTCACATTCTTTCTCTTCGAAGTGAGAGGCTACAAGGCTTACACGTCCTGGGTCGCCCACAAGGATTACTTTATCAGCCAACTGCTCAGGCCGCAGATGTAGGTGGAAACAGCTTCCATCCTCATTGATAATCAACTCTGATTCTGCAAAATACTTACTCATAGTCTACATGTTTTTATCGTTAATAACGTTGGATTGTTTCTCGGTTAGTATCGAGAGGTTAAAACACCTTTATCTGGGTGTTTTATCTTTTTGCAAAGTTAATTAAAATCTTTTTTAATTCAAAAGTCTTTATGGTTTTTTATCTTGAAAGTTTCTTAAATAAAGGAAATAAGTGCCATTTTTAATATTATTTAGAGTGTGATATTCGTTTTTTTCTGCCTAATTGTTTACTTTTGCGTTCGATTTTGCGTAACAAGGTTTTCCCTGAATCCTCGTCAACGCGTATATTAGAAAAAGAAAAATAGATAACAATCAAAACAGAATAAAATTATGGCAGAAGCTATTGACATCCGTGAACTCAATATACGGATAGAACAACAAAGCCAGTTTGTCACCAACTTGGTGATGGGTATGAACAAGGTTATCGTAGGACAGAAGCATCTTGTGGATTGTCTGCTCATCGGTCTTCTTAGTGATGGTCATATCCTTTTAGAAGGTGTGCCAGGTCTTGCCAAGACATTGGCCATCAAAACCCTCTCTCAGCTCATCAGTGCTGATTTTAGTCGTATACAGTTTACTCCCGACCTGTTGCCTGCCGATGTGGTGGGTACACAGATTTATTCACAGAAAGACGAGACTTTTCATGTAAAGAAAGGTCCCGTCTTTGCCAATTTTGTACTTGCCGACGAGATTAATCGTGCCCCTGCCAAGGTGCAGAGTGCTCTACTCGAAGCTATGCAGGAGCATCAAGTTACTATTGGCGACGAGACCTTCCGACTACCAAGCCCCTTCTTGGTGATGGCCACACAGAACCCTATCGAGCAAGAGGGTACCTATCAGTTGCCTGAGGCACAGGTAGACCGTTTCCTGCTCAAGGTTATCATCGACTATCCCACGCTTGAGGAAGAGAAGCTCATCATCCGCGAGAATATTGCAGGTGGACTTCCTGAGATTCATCCTGTCACCACAGCCGAGGAGATAATGAAGGCACGCCAGATAGTAGGCGAGGTATACATCGACGAAAAGATAGAGCAGTATATCGCCGACATTGTCTTTGCCACTCGTTATCCTGAGCGTTATGGGCTGGCAGACATCAAGGATATGATTACCTTTGGTGGTAGTCCTCGTGCCAGCATCTCTTTGGCAAAGGCAGCCAGAGCTTATGCCTTCATCAAGCATCGAGGTTATGTGATTCCTGAGGACGTGCGTGCTGTAGCCCACGACGTGCTTCGTCATCGTATCGGCTTGTCTTATGAAGCCGAGGCTTCGAATGTTACCAGTGAGGAGATTGTAAGCCGCATCATCAATAAGGTGGAAGTCCCCTGATGACGTAGTGAGGAATAAAGAATGAAGGGTGAAGAATGAAGTATCTCATTTCTTCCATAATCATATATATTGTAAAAGTAACGTAATTGGATACACAAGATATCTTAAAAAAAGTACGCAAGATCGAGATCAAGACACGCGGTCTGAGCCAGAATATCTTTGCAGGTCAATACCATTCGGCCTTCAAGGGACGAGGCATGGCCTTTGCCGAGGTAAGGGAGTACCAATATGGCGATGACGTGAGAGATATCGACTGGAATGTAACGGCACGCTTCCATCGCCCCTTTGTCAAGGTGTTTGAGGAGGAGCGTGAGCTGACGGTGATGCTGTTGGTGGACGTGAGTGGCTCTCTCGACTTTGGTTCTACGCATCAGATGAAGCGTGACTTGGCAACAGAGATTGCTGCTACACTGGCCTTCAGTGCCATTCAGAACAACGATAAGATAGGTGTTATCTTCTTCTCCGACAGGATAGAAAAGTACATCCCACCCAAGAAGGGACGCAAACACATCCTTTATATCATCCGCGAGATGCTCGATTTTCATCCACAAAGTCAGAGAACAGACATTGGTGTGGCCTTAGAATATTTCACACGCGTGATGAAACGCCATTGTACGGCTTTTATCATTAGCGACTTCTTCGACGAGAAAGATTTTCAGCACCCCTTGCAGATAGCCAACCAGAAGCATGATGTGGTGGCCATACAGGTGTACGATCCACGCGCTAAGTCACTACCCGACATCGGACTACTCAAAGTGTGTGATGCTGAGACTGGTCACGAAATGTATATTGATACAAGCTCTCGAAAACTTCGTCAAGTTCACACCCGACACTGGATGATGCGCGAGCAACTGTTGCGCGATACATTCGCTAAGAGTCAGGTAGACTGGACGGCCGTTGCCACCAACGAGGATTTCTCAAGAGCACTCCTCAATCTATTTAGACAGAGAGGGTGATCTGGATGAAGAAAGGACGTTCGGAAGCAGAGGATGTTGCAGCATGTGCTTACTTCATCTTGGCCAGTTCCCTTTTCATTCGTATGAAGGAATAAGGCGAAATTCCGAGTTCATGACAGATAGAGAGTTCAACGTAATTTAGATTTTCATTTTGAAAAAGATTAATGTAAATATAGGGTCAATAGGCAGCACACGCAGAGTGAGACGGATAGCAAGCATTGCTATGTGTGCACTCTTGGCGTTTCCTGCAGCATCGGTTGGACAGGAAGTGGAACAGAGGCTCGACTCTCTGCAGATACTGATAGGCGAACAGACCCAGCTTCGCCTCAAGGTAACGGCGCCAAAGGGTTCCAAGATTGTGATGCCTACTTTTAAGCCCTCAGAAATACTTACTCCAGGCATAGAGGTTGTAGAACAAAGTAATGGTGACACGACCATTCTCGATAACGGCAAGATGCAGGTTAGCCGCAACTATACGCTCACCTCGTTTGACGAGCGGGTGTACGCCATTCCTGCACTCCCGGTAAAGGTGAACGGCAAGTCTTACCAAGGCAATCAACTCGCCTTGAAGGTGCTCACCGTGCCTGTCGACACGGTTCATCTCAACCAGTACTATCCTCCCAAAGGCGTTCAGGACAATCCTTTCATGTGGAGCGAGTGGAGCCCACTTTTTTGGCTCAGCATCCTGGTACTTATCCTCTTCGGTGCCATGGCATGGTTGTGGCAGCGCCTTCGTCAAAACAAACCCATTGTCATTAGGATGCGCATCGTGAAGCGTATTCCACCTCATGAGAAGGCTCTCTGCGAGATCAACGTCATTAAGCAGCATCATGCCACATCGCAGGAGACTCAGAAGGAATACTACACCCGCCTCACCACAACCCTTCGCGAATACATCGAAGAGCGATTTGGGTTCCGTGCCATGGAGATGACCAGTAGCGAGATTATCGAACATCTGCACACTGCTGCCAACGATAAGATGATAGACGAGTTGAAACAACTATTCCGCACCGCCGACTTGGTGAAGTTTGCCAAGTACGAAACCTTCCTAAATGAGAATGATGCCAACTTGGTCAATGCTATTAACTTCATCGACCAAACCAAGACCAACGAGCAGGTGACTGAAGAAAAGGTGGCTCCTCAGCTCACAGAACAAGACCGCAAGACGCAGGGGCAGCGTGAGCTCATCAAAGGTCTACTGTGGGCTGGAGCAATCATCATCGTGGCGCTCATGGCAACGGTTATCTATGGTGCCTATCAGCTGCTGATGTAATAACACGTTAAGTAACGAAAAGAATTAAGATGGAATTTGCAAGTAAAGGATATTTTCTCTTGCTCCTGTTGCTCATACCTTATATATTATGGTATTTCTTATACAGGAAGCGCAATGAGCCTACCATGCGACTGAGCGATACTCGCCAGTTTGCTTATGCGCCCAAGAGCCTGCGACAGCGACTTGTGCACCTACCCATGATACTGAGATGTATATGCTTCGTGCTCATCGTCTTGGCCATGGCTCGGCCGCAGACTCACAATTCATGGAACAACAGAACCGTAGAGGGTATTGACATCATGATGGCCATGGACGTTTCCACCTCTATGTTGGCAGAGGACCTCAAGCCCAACCGCATGGAGGCAGCCAAGGATGTGGCTCATGAGTTTATCTCAGGGCGCCCTAACGACCAGATTGGTCTTACCATCTTTGCTGGTGAAGCCTTCACACAGTGTCCGATGACAACCGACCATGCCAGTTTGCTGCGTCTGCTCCAAGATACACGTACCGACATTACGGCACGAGGTCTCATCGACGATGGTACTGCTGTGGGTATGGGACTCGCCAATGCCGTGAGTCGTCTCAAGGACTCTAAGACTAAGAGTAGGGTGGTCATCCTTCTCACAGATGGTAGTAACAACACGGGTGATATTTCGCCCATGACTGCTGCCGAGATTGCCAAGAGCTACGGCATCAGAGTCTACACCATCGGTGTGGGAACCAACAAGGTGGCGCCTTATCCGATGCCTACAGCAGCTGGTATTCAGTATGTCAATATGCCTGTTGAGATAGATACACAGACGCTCAAAGACATTGCCCGAACCACCGATGGCAACTTCTATCGTGCCACCAACAATGCTGAACTTAAGAAGATCTATCACGACATTGACAAGTTGGAGAAGACCAAGATGAATGTTACCCACTTCGCCAAACAATATGAAGCTTATCAGCCCTTCGCCTTAGCAGCTCTCTTGGTTTTGCTATCAGAGATTCTGCTTCGCGTCACTTGGCTGAGAAGGATTCCTTAAAAAAGAGAGGATAGCTTTTTATTGTCACTGGAGAAATCTTCTTATGGGAATACTTTTCGACTACATTCTCTCGAAAAGACGAGAAATTCGTACAGGGGAGAAACCTTCATAGAAGAGAAAAGTGAAAGAGAATTTATGAAAGAGAGGTCATCGCTTCGGAGCATGAGCAAAGGAGCAACCTCTTATGAGATCATATTTATATTAAAACGTTCAAAAATAGGATTCATGCTTAGATTTGATGATCCATCATATTTGTGGTTGCTATGGATAATACCCGTTCTCGTACTGGTGAGATTCATAGGATGGCGACGCAGAATAGCTAAACTCAGAAAGTTTGGCGACCCTGAGTTGCTGAAGACCCTCATGCCCCAAGTTTCACACTATAGACCCACGGTCAAGTTTGGCTTGTTGCTTGCAGCCCTGGCTTTGCTTATCGTCATGGTGGCTCGTCCACAGATGGGCAGTAAAATATCGCATGACAAGCGTCAGGGCATCGAAACAATCATTTGTCTCGACATTTCCAACTCCATGTTGGCACAAGACGTAGTACCTTCCCGTCTTGATAAAAGTAAATTGCTGGTAGAAAACTTAGTCGATAAGTTCACAAACGACAAGATAGGTCTGATTGTCTTTGCAGGTGAAGCCTTTGTACAGCTCCCTATCACAAGCGACTATGTGTCGGCAAAGATGTTCCTACAGAACACCAATCCTAGTCTTATTCAGACACAAGGTACTAACTTTGCTGCAGCCATTGACCTGGCAACCAAAAGTTTCACGCAGCAAGACCATGTGGGAAGAGCCATCATCATCATCACCGATGGAGAGAACCATGAGCCTGGAGCCGAGGAAGCCGTTCGCGCAGCCAAGAAGAAGGGTATCAATGTCTTTGTTTTGGGCATCGGTAGTACCAAGGGTGCTCCCATTCCTATGGGGGATGGCTCTTATCTAAAAGACCGATCTGGCAACACCGTGATGACAGCCCTCAACGAGCAGATGTGTCAGCAGTTGGCTCAGGCAGGAAGCGGACAATATATTCATGTCGACAACACCAGTGATGCAGAGAAAGCCCTCAATGACGACCTCACCAAATTGCAGAAGGGTGAGACCGACACCGTCATCTATAGTGAATACGACGAGCAGTTTCAGGCTGTGGGCATCCTTGTCATCCTGTTACTTATCATTGAGATCTGTATACTTGAGGTGAAGAATCCACTGCTCCGCAACGTGAAATTCTTTAAGAAAAGAATATAATAAAACGACATATCGCTGCAAAGGATGAACCTATTAAGCCGTTCATACGTGTTGGCGAGATTTGATAAAAAAGATATGAAACATCTACATCCTATTAATATTACAAAGAGACACCAACAGATATTCTGTCTGCTGATCGGACTTCTTTGGGCCTTTACCTCGACGGTATCGGCACAGAACGATCGTAGCTTCATCCGACAGGGCAATCGTTTATACCAAGCTCACAAGTGGACTGCTGCAGAGGTGCAGTATCGCAAGGCTGTTGCGCAAAACGCCCACAATCCACAGGCTGTCTACAACTTGGGGTGTGCACTCATGATGCAACTGAAAGACTCTCTTGCACTGCAGCAGTTTGCTAAGTCAGCAGACATGCAAATCAACAACAAGACACGACGTGCTAAGAGTTATCACAACATGGGAGTTATCATGCAGAATCATCAGGACTTTGCCAAAGCCATAGAATGTTATAAAATGGCACTGCGCAACAATCCGCAAGACAACGAGACTCGCTATAACTTAGCGCTCTGCAAGCATCAGCTCAAGAATCAGCAGAACCAACAAAACCAGAATAAGAACGGCAACGATAAAAACAACAAGAACAAGCAGAATAAAAATCAAGACAAGAACAAGAACAAGAATCAGGATAAGGATAAAGATAAGAACAAGAATCAAGATAAACAAAACAACAATAAAAACGATAATAAGAACAACAACCAGTCTAATCAGTCAGACAAAGACAAGATGAGCCGTGACAATGCAGAGCAGCTGCTCAACGCTGCCGTACAGCAGGAAAAGGCTACTAAACAAAAGATGCAGAAGGCCATGAGCCAACCTCGTCGTAAACAATATGATAAAAACTGGTAAGGGTTAACTTTTTTAGATAATAAGATTCATTATGAAGCAAATAGAATGGTACACTCTGATGATCGTCATGCTGTTGGGGGTTAGCGAAAATGCTAAAGCTCAGCAAGTATCGGTATCTGCACCAACACATGTTGCTACTGGCGAAAACTTCCGCGTGGCTTATACGATTAATGCTCGTGAAGTGGAAGACTTTCGGTTGGGCAACGTGCCCGATGGTCTTGAGGTGATAGCTGGGCCTTACACCTCTTCACAGTCGAGTTATCAGGTGGTCAATGGTCATACCAGTTCGTCTTCGTCGTTTACCATCACCTATACGCTCTATGCGGGAAAGGCCGGAACCTATACCATAGGTGCTTCGCATGCACAGGTGAATGGCAAGAGATTGACTGCTCATCCTGTGAAGATAGCCGTATCAGGTCATGCACACAACACTGGAGGTGCTCCACGTATGCACAACGATGATGCTGATGAGCCACACATGCGACAGGCAGGATCTGCCATCTCAGGCAACGACCTCTTCATCAAGGTTTCTGCCAGCAAGAAGCGCGTACACGAACAGGAGCCTGTACTTCTCACCTATAAGGTATACACCCAAGTAGACCTTACCCAACTCGATGGTAAGATGCCCGACCTCAAGGGATTCCATACGCAAGAAGTGCCACAGCCACAACAGAAAGTGCTGCACAACGAAGTGGTGAATGGGCGTCCGTATCGCTGTGTCACCTGGAGCCAGTATGTCATGTATCCACAGATGACAGGCAAACTCGAGATTCCTTCCATCACCTTCAAAGGCATTGTGGTGCAGCAAAATCGCAATGTCGACCCTATTGAAGCTTTCTTCAATGGCGGCTCTGGATACGTGGAGGTGCGCAAAGAGATTAAGGCTCCTGGTGTAACGATCCAGGTAGACCCTCTCCCCACACGTCCCACCAACTTCTCGGGCGGAGTAGGGCGCTTCAACATTTCTGCTTCCTTAGACAAGACTGACGTAAAGGCGGGCGACCCTATCAACATTCGAGTTGTCGTGGGCGGCATTGGCAACCTGAAACTTCTCAAGCAGCCTGTTCTCACTTTTCCTAAAGACTTCGATCAGTATGATGCCAAGATAACTGATAAAACCAAACTGACACAAAATGGTGTGGAGGGCAACATGATTTACGACTTCTTGGCAGTGCCTCGCAATCCTGGTAAGTACACCATTCCTTCGGTTGAGTTTACTTATTATGACACCAAACTCAATAGCTATCGCACCATCAAGACGCAAGCCTTCACGCTCAATGTGGAAAAAGGCGATGGTACGAGCAGTTCGTCTTCGGTCAACTACTCTTCTGCCGACAAAGACATTCATGCTCTGAAACTGGGTAAGAGTAAGCTTCGCGATATGGACGATATGTTCTATGGTAGCTTTGGTTATTGGACCAGTCTTTTGGTACCTTTAGCAGCCTTCTTTGCACTTCTCATCGCCTTCCGTCGTCGTGCCATCGAGAATGCCGATGTGGTGAAGATGCGCTCCAACAAGGCCAATAAGATAGCCACAAAGCGACTCAAGAAAGCTCGTACACTCATGGTCTCTGGCAAGCAGGGTGAGTTTTTCGACGAAGTGCTCAGAGCCCTTTGGGGATATGTGAGCTACAAACTCAACATACCGGTAGAACAACTCTCACGTGAGAACATACAAGAGAAGTTGCTTATCCACGAGGTAGACGCCAATACTATAGATACATTTACACAGGCTCTCGATGAATGTGAGTTTGAGCGTTATGCTCCTGGCGACCCAGCCGGCAATATGAACAAGACTTTTTCATCAGCAATGACAGCCATCATGGATATAGAAAACGCCATCAAGACAGCCCGTAAGAAGGGTAAGAAAAAATCATCCACCCGTAAGCAGGGTGACTACACCTTTGGCGTGTTGCTACTTCTTGTGTTCTTTGGGTTTAGCATCTCTGCCTCAGCAGTGACTAAGCAGAATGCTGATGCAGAATACACCAAGGGTAATTATCAGCAAGCCATCAAGGATTACGAAGACTTGTTGAAGAATGGTGTCTCGCCAGAGATTTATTACAATCTCGGCAATGCCTATTATCGCACCGACAACATCACCAAGGCAGTACTGGCTTATGAACGTGCACGTCTACTTTCACCTGGCGACGAAGACATCAACTTCAACCTGCAGTTTGCACGTAGTAAGACCATCGACAAGATAACCCCTGAGGGCGAAATGTTCTTTGTGACATGGTATAAGGCCTTAGTCAACTTCGCCTGCACCGACACTTGGGCTAAGACAGGTATCATAGCCATCATCCTTGCCCTGGTGCTCGTCTTGGTATACCTCTTTGCTTCTAAACTCGTGTTGCGCAAGGCTGGATTCTTCGGTAGCCTCTTCTTCTTTGTGGTCTTCTTGGCAAGCACGCTTTTTGCTTATCAGCAGAAACAGATGCTCATCCACCGCACGGGTGCCATCATCATTGCGCCTACCGTCAATGTCAAGAAGACCCCATCCAAGCAGAGTGCCGACCAGTTTGTCATCCATGAAGGAACTCGTGTCGACATTACTGATAAGTCCATGAACGGTTGGCGCGCAATCCATGTTGCCGACGGAAGGGAAGGATGGATAGAAACTAAACAATTAGAAGAAATATGATGCTTAATACGATGCTTCTCACGGATTTAGATATACTACACTTTTTCAATGGAAGCAACAATATATTGATTGACCAGCTGGCACTCGTGCTTACCTCGGGACTTACCTGGATACCCCTCTATCTCACCCTTTTCTATATTGTTATACGCAATAATGAGACCATGGCGCAGATAGCTTTAGCCGTCATGGGGGCGCTCGTGTGTGTAGCACTCACAGAGGCCATTACCGACGGAATCGTAAAACCCTTAGTGGCTCGTTGGCGACCCAATAACGACCCTGTACTGAAATACACGATCCAGGTGGTGGGTAGTCTGCGTGGCAAAGGCTATAGTTTCTTTTCAGCCCATGCTGCTAATACGATGGTGATTGCAGTTTTCTTCTCTTTGCTCATCAGAAGTAAACGTCTTGCTGTCGCACTCGTGGCATGGTCGCTCATCAACTGCTGGACAAGGCTCTACTTGGGTATGCACTATCCCTCCGACATTCTCTGCGGACTACTCTTAGGAACTGTCATCGCTGTCGTGGGTTATCTGCTTTATCTACGGCTCTACTATCGTGTGTCACCACGCATCACCTATGTTTCCAACCAGTACACCCGCACAGGCTACGATCATGATGATATAGATATTGTGCTCTGCATCTTGGCATTCACCTTTGTCTATGCTGTGCTGAAAGCACTCATCATGACATGTTACATTTAAAAAAAAAACTCTACAAATAAGATCATGGATACTAAACATATTAAGATAAGCGATTATAACTATCCGCTCCCCGATGAGCGTATTGCCAAATTCCCTTTAGCGCAGCGTGACCATTCTAAGCTCTTGCTCTACCGACATGGTGAGGTTGGCGAAGATGTGTTCTATCACCTCGCAGACCATTTGCCTCAGGGAGCCCTCATGGTATATAATAATACGAAAGTAATCCAGGCACGCTTGCATTTCCGTAAGGAGACTGGTGCCCTCATCGAGGTATTCCTCATGGAGCCAGCTGTTCCTGCCGACTACGAACAGATGTTCCAAACCACCAGCCATTGTTCGTGGCTCTGCATGATTGGCAACTTGAAGAAATGGAAAGAAGGAAGCCTCAAGCGCGACTTTGAAATAAAAGGTCACAAGCTCACCCTTTCTGCCACGATGCGTCGCGGTGATGATTTGAGCCAAGAGGCAGCAGCACTGATAGCCAAGGGTGGCGGCACCAACTACTGGGTGGACTTTGCATGGGATAATGCTCATATATCCTTTGCCGAGATTCTTGAAGAAGTAGGTGAGTTGCCCATTCCTCCTTATCTCAACAGAGCTACGGAGGAAAGCGACAAGACCACTTATCAAACGGTGTATTCTAAGATAAAAGGTAGCGTGGCAGCACCTACAGCAGGCCTTCATTTCACTGATGCTGTACTTCAAGACATCGACCGCCATGGCATAGAGCGTGAAGAAGTAACTCTCCATGTAGGAGCAGGAACCTTCAAACCCGTGAAGAGTCTTGAGATAGAAGGTCATCGTATGCACACTGAGTACATCGTGGTGCATCATCACACTTTGGATAAACTTTTACAGCATGAGTGCCAAGCCATCGCTGTAGGAACTACGAGTGTGCGCACCCTCGAGAGTCTATACTACATGGGGGTGTATCTTATCAATCATCCTGAGGCCAGTGAAGACGACTTACACGTCAACCAGTGGGATCCTTACGAACTCTCTGCTGATGGTGGCCTTGTGAATGGAATCACCCCTTGTCAGGCTATACAAGCCATCGTCGACTATCTGGACCGTAATGGATTGGAGGCTCTTCACTCCAGCACTCAAATCATCATAGCTCCTGGTTATCAGTACAAGATTGTGAAGATGCTCATCACCAATTTCCACCAGCCACAGAGTACCCTCTTGCTGCTTGTCAGCGCATTCCTACATGGCGATTGGAAGAAGGTATACGATTATGCACTTGCTCACGATTTTCGCTTCTTGAGCTATGGCGACTCTTCACTCCTCATACCTTAATGAGATAGTTACAAAGAGGATGTATAGAAGGGAAGAAGAGAATATAAACGAACTTTTCACAATGAATAAGGTCACGATGCTCGGCACTGGTAGCGCTACTGTTACCCAGATTTTCAACACTTGTTTTGTCCTTCAGACCGATACCACCAAGTTGCTGGTTGATGCAGGAGGAGGAAATGGTGTATTGTCGCAACTGAAAAAAGTGAATGTTCCGATAACGGACATTCACCACCTCTTTGTCACTCATGCCCACACCGACCATGTATTGGGCGTTATCTGGGTGATAAGAATGGTAGCACAAAGCAAGAAATATGTAGACCATCTCCACGTGTATGGCAATGATAAGGTGATGAAGGTTATCAAGACCATCATCGACATGATTTTGGCTAAGAAGCAGTTGCAGAAAGTTGCCGAACGTGTGGTTTTCCATGAGCTTTACAATGGTGAGTGCTTTGCGGTAGGCGACATGAGGTTAACCTGCTTCGACATTCAGTCTACCAAGGAAAAACAATTTGGTTTTCGTGCCGAACTGCCCTGCACCTCAGAAAAGAAACCGTCATCAGAAGATGCCAAATCTCATGCAGGAAGGCCCTTGGTGCTTGCCTGCTTGGGCGATGAACCTTATAATGCTCACAACCGCAGTTACATCGAGCATGCAGACTGGATGATGTGCGAAGCTTTCTGTCTTTATGCCGATCGAGATGTCTTTAAGCCCTACGAGAAATGTCACAGCACAGCTCTTGATGCGGGTAAGTTAGCAGCCGAGCTGGACATTAAAAATCTCATTCTCTATCACACTGAAGAGAAAACACTTGCCACACGCAAAAAGAAATACGCAGAGGAAGCTGCCGAGCATTTCAAGGGTAGGATAGAAGTACCCGACGATTTAGAGGAAATCTTGCTTTAAGTGAGATTTCCTTTTTTTTCATCTATTATGCCCGAAAAAATGAAAGTACTTTCAAGTGCCAATGAAAGTACTTGCGTTGGCTGTTGAAAGTACTTACGATGCCCATCGCAAGTACTTGCGTTTTTTATGCCTCTTTTTCCATATAAATGGGGATTGTGTAACTTATCAAAACTTAGTACCTTTGCATCCGTCAAAACGAATAGTAAAATTTCAACAAGGATAATAATTAATAAGGTACATGTCACAAAGAATTACATGGTTAGCAATGATGTTGCTAACAGCAGGAGTTACACGAGCTGAAAGCGTGTTATCGGATAGTAGTAAAGTATATGATATTGATGAAGTCATCATCGTGTCGCAACCTAAGGAGGCTTTCCGACTTCGCCAGCAACCGCTTAGTAGCACTACTTTTGGAAATTTCGAACTCAACCGCTTAGGAGCACACGATCTGCGAGAAGTCGCTGCGTATGTCCCTAACTTCGTTATGCCCAATTATGGTAGTCGTCTCTCATCAGCAATCTACGTGAGAGGTATCGGCAGTCGTGTGAACAGTCCTGCCGTGGGTGTCTACATGGATGGAATACCCGTGATGAGCAAGTCGGCATTTAATCTACACAACTATCAGCTCAGCCGCATCGACGTACTCCGTGGACCACAGGGAACACTCTATGGACAGAATACAGAGGGAGGATTGATAAGACTCTATTCGCGCAATCCGTTTGACTATAAGGGCACGGATGTGAAACTGAGCTATGGTAGCAGGAATTACTGTCAGACAGAAGTTGCCCATTATACACACTTGGGTTCTGACATGGCTCTGATGGTAGGCGGATTCTATCAAGGACAGAAAGGCTTCTTTCGCAACGCCACTACAGGACAGCGAGCTGATGATTATCAGGAAGCTGGAGGAAAGTTCATGCTGATGGGCAGACTCCATTCTGGCTGGAGCATCAACCTATTAGGCAACTACCAGTATGTGGACCAAAGTGCTTTCCCTTATGGTAAACTCGATTTGGAAAGCAACCAAGCAGAGAGTACAGCCTCTACATTCCCAGGCAGTTATCGACGCAATAATCTCATCACTGGACTCACTCTTCACTATGATGCCCGTGCTTTCTCATTTGCCTCCACTACAAGTTATCAATATCTGAAAGACCATATGTATATGGATCAAGATTATTTGGCGGCAGACTATATGCGAATGATGCAAAACCAGTTGCAGAACGCCTTTACACAGGAGTTTTCCTTTAAGAGCAGAAAACCCGTAGGAGGAATCTGGAACTGGGCCACAGGCGCTTTCTTCTCGGCACAATGGCTCAAGACCCAAGGACCCGTATTCTTTGAGTCGGCTCTTACGACACCTATAGCGAATGCAATACAGCAACAGATGTATAACACCATGGTGCAGGCCATGGCGCAACAGATGATGCGTCCTGGAATGACTCAAGAACAGGCACTCGCTTTAGCAGCACAGACCATCCAACGTGCTGGAGGTGTGAGTATGGCAATAGAGATGGGAGCTCCAGGCACCTATCGCACTCCACAATATAATATAGGTTTCTACCATGAGAGTAACTTGCAGATTTCACCGCGACTCATCTTGACTCTCGGTGCAAGATACGACTATATGCAAGCTCGTATACACTATGAGAGTATGGCCTATATGACAGCTCATGCTAACGTGATGGGAAGGCAAGCCAGTTACACCCTGCGCTCGATGCTCGACGGCAAGGACCATCTTGACTTCGAGCAACTCCTGCCCAAGCTGGGACTGAGTTACCAACTGGGAAATAACGGCAGCAACATCTATGCTTCGCTAAGCAAGGGTTATCGCGCGGGCGGTTACAACATACAGATGTTCAGCGACATCTTACAGGCTGAACTCAATGCCAACAGACAGAACGCCATGAGAGGCGACTATGATGTGCCTCATACGCCAGAAGACTATGAGCGTGTAAACCAGACTATTGCCTATAAGCCTGAGACCTCGTGGAACTATGAGGTGGGTACACACCTCAACCTCTTTGAGGGACAATTACATCTCGACCTGAGTACTTATTACATGAAGGTGAGAAACCAGCAACTCTCCGTCATGGCAGGTAACTATGGTTTTGGTAGAATGATGGTAAATGCAGGAAAAAGTCACACCTGCGGTCTTGAGTTGTCTGCCAAAGGACAATGCTTGGACGGAAACCTTGACTGGATGCTATCATATGGTTACACACGGGCTATCTTTGATGAATACAGGGATGGAGAGGGCGACGAGACAGTGAGTTATGCAGACAAATATGTGCCTTACGTTCCTCAGCACACCATGGCTGCATCGGCCGATTATCACATCCCTATGGGGAAGTCATATCTGCGAAGTATCACCCTCGGTGCCAACGTACAGGCGCAGGGTAAGACCTATTGGGATCCCGCCAATAGCTACGCGCAGAAGTTATATGCCGTGCTGGGTGCTCATGCCGATGCAGACATGGGAATGATAGGGGTAAGCTTATGGGCTCGCAACTTGAGCAACACCTATTATAATACCTTTGCTGTGGACAATGCAGCAACAGGTACGAAGCAGTACTTCGCACAGAGAGGCAATCCTTTCCAGTGTGGTGTGGATATTAAACTTCATTTCTGATGAAGAAACAGAAGTATTTGATAAGAATATACGAATGTTTTGAATCGTAAATAAGGTTGGCAGAACAGAACCAGTCAACATCAACCATCCCCAAAGGCACGAAAAAAAAATGTAATATTTTATACAGAAAAATTCCATAATCGCAAATTTTATATTACCTTTGCAGCGGAATTTGAGATTCTTATCACACTTCAATATACAAAACATTCGCAAGTGGAGGAACAAAAAGTCATGAGGTGGATGAAAACCACAGCAGATATTCCTCTTTGCGCAAAATTGAACGAACATAAAATTATGGGAGGCATTTTCGGGACAATATCCAAGAAAAGCTGTGTCGCAGACCTGTTCTATGGCACCGACTACAATTCACATCTCGGCACACGTCGAGGCGGTTTGGCAACCTACAGTAAAGAGAAAGGATTCGTACGGTCTATCCACAACCTGGAGAATTCATACTTCCGCACGAAGTTTGAACCATCACTCGACAAGTTTGAAGGTAGCACATCAGGTATCGGTGTTATCAGCGATACAGACGCACAGCCGCTCATCATGAACTCGCATCTTGGCAGATTTGCCATCTGCACCGTGGCTAAGATTCTCAATATCGAAGAGCTGACTCAGGAGTTGCTCGACAAAAATATGCATTTTGCCGAAATGTCATCAGGCAAAACCAATCCTACGGAGCTCATTGCCTTGCTCATTATTCAAGGTAAGACTTTCCGCGAGGGTATCGAAAACGTTTATCATCACATCAAAGGTTCTTGCACCATGCTCATCCTCACAGATGACGGCATTATCTGTGCACGCGATAGTTGGGGCCGAACACCTATTATTATTGGTAAGAAAGACGGTGCCTATGCTGCATCGAGCGAGTCGACCTCATTCCCCAACCTCGATTTCGAGGTGGAGTATAATGTAGGACCAGGTGAGATCGTTAAGATAACAGCCGACAGTATGGAGCAGATTCGTCCTGCCAACAAGCGTATGCAGGTGTGCTCATTCCTGTGGGTATATTATGGTTTCCCTACTTCTACTTACGAGGGACGCAATGTAGAGGAAGTGCGATTCAAGAACGGCTTTAACATGGCCAAGACCGACGATGTGGAGGTAGATTGCTGTAGCGGTATTCCTGACTCAGGCACAGGTATGGCAATGGGATATGCAGCAGGCAAGCAGGTGGCTTATCAGCGTTGCATCGCCAAGTACACACCCACATGGCCACGCTCCTTTACACCTTCCAACCAGGCTATGCGCTCGTTGGTGGCTAAGATGAAACTCATCCCCAACAAGGATATGCTCAAGGGCAAACGTGTGCTCTTCTGCGACGATAGTATTGTACGTGGCACTCAGTTGCGCGACAATGTGAAGGTTCTTTTCGAACAAGCAGGTCTCAAGGAGTGCCATATGCGTATTGCTTGTCCTCCACTGGTTTATGGATGTCCCTTCATCAACTTTACCTCATCTAAGAGCGATATGGAGCTCATTACTCGTCGCATCATCGAGAAGTTTGAAGGCGATGCCAACAAGAACCTCGACAAATATGCCACCACAGGCTCACCAGAATATGAGCGAATGGTGGCAGAGATAGCTCAACAGTTGGGATTGACCTCCCTGAAGTTCAATACCATCGAGCAGTTGATAGAGGCTATCGGACTGCCCAAGTGCCAAGTCTGCACCCACTGTTTTGATGGAAGCAGTAAGCACTCACTGGAGCAGTTGGCCGACGAAGAGGAAGCTTAGTTGAGGAATCCCAACAAAGCTCCTGCGGCTACGGCCGACCCAATGACACCTGCTACGTTAGGCCCCATGGCATGCATCAGTAGGAAATTGTGTCGGTCGTATTCCAAACCCAAATTGTTGGAGATACGGGCGCTCATAGGTACGGCGCTCACTCCAGCATTTCCTATCAAAGGATTCAGTTTCTTGCCCTTTGGCAAGAACACATTCATCAGTTTTACAAATAATATTCCGCTTGCCGAGGCAATGATGAAAGCCAAGGCTCCGAGGGCAAATATCTTTACCGTGTTAAGGGTAAGGAACTCAGAAGCCTGCGTGGAACATCCCACAGTAAGTCCGAGCAGCATCACCACAATATCGTTAAGACTGCTTCCTGCTGTCTTGGCCAGACGTGTAGTCTTACCACTCTCTTTTAGTAGGTTGCCAAAGAAGAGCATTCCCAAGAGAGGCAAACCGCTGGGCACGATGAATGTGGTGAGCAACAAACCAATAATAGGGAAGAGAATCTTCTCTGTCTGGCTTACCTTGCGGGCAGGTTTCATCTTGATAACTCGTTCGTTCTTAGTGGTGAGAAGGCGCATGAGAGGAGGTTGGATGACCGGCACAAGAGCCATATAGGAATAGGCACAAACGGCAATGGCTCCCATGAGATTAGGACTGAGTTTACTCGACAGGAAGATGGCAGTAGGTCCATCAGCACCTCCGATGATGGCAATACCAGCTGCCTGGTTGGGCTCGAACCCCAAGGCCAAGGCTATCATATAAGCTCCGAAGATACCAAACTGCGCTGCTGCACCAATGAGTATCAGTTTAGGATTGCTGATAAGAGCAGAGAAGTCGGTCATGGCACCGATGCCCAAGAAGACGAGTGGGGGATACCATCCTTGTTTCACACCCTGATAGAAGATGTTGAGTACCGAGTTGTCTTCGTAAAGCCCAATCTCCAGTCCGGCATCAGCACGGAAGGGGATGTTACCCAAGATGATGCCTAAGCCTATCGGTACAAGGAGCAACGGCTCGAAGTCTTTACGTATGGCAAGCCAAATGCAAACGATTCCCACCAAAATCATGATGAGGTTTCCTGCTGTGGCATTGGCAAAGCCCGTATAGGTGAGGAACTCATGAAAGTTTTGTATGATGAAATCCATAATAATAAATCTTTTAGTTGGACGTGTTATGTGAGGGAATGAAATAGGGACAGTACTAAGCTATCGTTACCAACGTATCGCCTTCCATCACAGCATCACCCTTGTTTACGTTAATGCTTGCGATGGTGCCTGATGTTTCAGCTTCGATATTGTTTTGCATCTTCATGGCCTCGAGAATCACAACGGTATCTCCCGCGCTCACCTTGTCGCCCACCTTCACTTTTATGTCGTTGATAGTGCCTGGCAGAGGGGCTGTAACAGGTTTGCCTGCTGCGCTTGCTGAAGCCTTCTTGCTGGCTGCAGGTTCGGCATTGGCAGCTGTTGTTGCACTGCTGGGGCTTGTCTTGCCATTGTCGGCAGACGATGCTCCGCCCTTGTCACTATGTGCCTCATTCTCTATGCGGAACTTCTGCTTGCCAGGCTTGACAGGTTGCTTCATCTCCACTTCGAAGGGAATGCCGTTGACGGTTACATGAGCGATATTGCCTTCTATATCTTGTATCTCTACTTCGTAGTCTACGCCTTTTACTTGATATTGGTATTTCATAATCTTTGCTTTTTTGAGAGGTTATTAATTCAGCTTTCGCAAATGGGGAAGGTAAAGAATTTAAAGAAGTTAGAGAAGTAAAGCCATATGCTTTATAGCTAAATTTACCACAAAAAAGGCTATTGGCTATAACTTCTAACGACCGAAGGGAGTGATAACTTCTTTAACGACTATAGCTTCTTTAACTACTATAACTTCCGTACATGCAAAACTTCAGTTATTAAAATCTCGGATCGTTCCATTTGGTTTGTTTCGGTTTAATGGTAATGATGCCCGATTCGATGTCATGAACATCCTCCAAGTATTCCTTGAGAGCCAACGAGATGACCGCCATATAGATTTCCTTGTCAATGCCTTTGGTGGTGAGACCTTCCTTGAGCATCACGTTCGTCTTATGGCCGAGTTCAGAAGTAAGTTCGATAGTCTTCTTACCTGTCTTATATAATAAGGTGGCGTGTCTTTCGGTAGCACGTGCCAAGCGTTGCTTGTGCTTCATATATGCGCCAAAAAGCCAGAAGAAAACAAAGAGCAGCGCCAAACAGGAGAAGACTATCCCCATAGAGAGAGCAGCAATGCCCAAGCCGTATGGGTCGGTCTTTTTAAGCATCTGCGACTTACTGAGACTGGTATCTTGAGGCAGATAACCAGGTGTGACATCCTTCAGCTCACATATCTTCCACGAGTCGAAGTCTTTGCTGAGAGCATACGATTGATTGGCTGCCAACCAAGGAATACTGATGGAGTCGATCAGGTCGACAGCATTGCCATCGTATAGAGCTATCCAGTTATTTTTATCATGGAAAGCATCTGCGATTTCCTTAAGTGGCACCAGTCCGAGTTTTAAGTGGAAAGGTCCATTGCCCTCACTCAGCCATCTATAGTGTCCCTTCCCCTTAGGGAAACAGTCAGGACATGTCTTTTCTGAGTCTTCCTTCCAGAAATAGCGGTCGTAGATCATCACACTTTTCTTTCCAGCTAACGTTGTGCGAGGTTCATTGTTTGGTAGGGGAGACATGAGTTTACGCCGCTCTTCGGGCGACATATTCTTGTCGAGTACACGACGGTCGGTAGTGAGAAACATGCCCCGAATGTTATAGGTGGTGAACGAAGAGTTCGACAGCTCCACCCATGCTTTGTGAGCACCATACTCATCTACAATGCTTGCCTGATTGTTGATCATGACCTCCGTTATTCGGATACTCTTAGCCCCTTGTGCCCAAGTGGACAAGGCGGCAACAACAAACATACTGAGTATGAATCCATATTTCTTCATAGGCATACTTTTTGAGGGTTTGTGTATCAATAGGTATTACAGCCTCAAAGATACGAAGAAATTTGGAATAAGGCACAAAAAAAGTGCACATTTTTTCGTAAATGTGCACTCCTTTTATAATTTATAAATTTTCGTTTATAAAAATTTATTCTTTCTAAGTATAAAGAGAATAAGGAAGTGTTACTCCCTGTACCCATCCTTCTTATCACCCTCCGCAGAAGAAAAGTACTACGATCTGCGCAGAGAAGATTCTGAGGAACATACTGAGCGGATAGACAGTAGAATAACCCACAGCAGGTGCCTCCTTAGAACAAGAGGCGTTAGCATAAGCCAGTGCAGGAGGGTCGGTATAAGTACCGGCTATCATACCCATAATGGTGAAGTAGTTGAACTTATACTTCAGGCGGGCAATAGTGCCCACAATGAGGATAGGAATAATAGTAATCAAGAAACCCGTATATACATACTTGATACCATCGCCTTGCACTACAGTGTCCCAGAAACCAGCTCCAGCCTTAATACCGACACTCGCAAGAAAGAGCACAAGTCCTATCTCTCGAAGCATCATATTGGCTGATGTGGTGGTGTAAGTCACCAACTTAAATCGATAACCGAAGCGACCTATCAAGATGGCAATGATCAGCGGACCACCGGCAATACCCAACTTCAGCGGAACAGGCATTCCAGGGATGGCGAATGGAAGACTACCAAAGATAATACCCACCATGATACCAACGAAGATGGTAGCGATGTTAGGTGCATCAAGACGCTTCACAGAGTTACCCATAATCTCGGCAACACGATTGACATTCTCTTCAGGACCCACAACCAACACCTTATCACCCACATGGAAATGGTGGTTGCGACCAGCGAAGATGTCCATACCCTGACGAGAGATACGAGTCACGTTGACACCATATACACTTGAGAAGTGCATCTTGCCAAGCGTTTTACCATTCATCTCAGGACGAGTCACGATGATGCGACGCGACACAAAATGCTGTACCTCATCCTTCTCGCGATCCCATTCTGCTTCGATCTCAGGACCGATGAAAGCCTTGATAGCTTCAGCATCAGCCTCGGCGCATACCACGAGGAGTTCGTCACCTACCTCGAAAGTGGTCTGGCTATTAGGAATACTCACCTCACCCTTGTGCAGCAGTCGCGAACAAACAATGTCACGATTGAGGAACTCGGATACCTGTCGTAGAGTACGACCAGCGATATACGCATTCTCCACACGCAAATGCATATTGTGAGCCTTGGCATGAGGGTTGGCAGCATCTTCTTCGTTCAACTTTTCTTCTTCGTCGGCAGTATTTACCTTACAGATGTACTTGATAAGGATCGTAGCACCAATAATACCTACTACACCCAGTGGATAAGCACAAGCATAACCATTAGCAATGCTTGGAGCACCATTAGGGAAGATGCTAATAAGAGCTTCATTGGCAGCACCAAGACCAGGAGTATTGGTAACAGCACCATAGAGCGTACCGACCATCATAGGAAGGTTATTGGGATTGCTGGTGTCGAAGAAGATGTAGTAGCAAGCGAACATCACACACACATTGAGGAATATCGCTGTAGTAGAAAGCAAGTTGAGTGTTACACCGCCCTTCTTGAAACTCTCGAAGAAGCCTGGTCCCACCTGCAGACCTATCATGAAGACAAACAGAATAAGTCCGAAGTCCTGTATGAAGGTCAAGATTTCCTTAGGTCCAGTAAAGCCTACATGTCCTGCCAAGATACCAGCAAAGAGCACGAAGGTAACACCTAATGAAATGCCACCAATCTTAATCTTACCCAAATACACGCCGACAGCTATGACGATAGCATAGAGTAGGGCAATATGAGCCACAGAATTGGTGTTTGTAAAAAGGTTGATAATCCAATCCATTTATCTATCTTCTATATAAAAAATGTTTATTTCCGGTTTTTAGTAGGGGTGAATAAAAAAGGAAAAATCGGGGACACGCTTTTAGGGTGCCCCCGACTTAGAAGTGTTTGATATATTGAAACCTATTGAATGCAATAAATCAATCCTTCGTAACAACCACAACATGATGGATGTACACATTGTTCACCCATCAAGGAGTATAGGTGTGTACGAATCTCTTTTCAGATGAATTACTTCTCGATAGCTGCTACACCTGGCAATACCTTACCCTCGATAGCCTCGAGGAGAGCACCACCACCTGTAGAGATGTAAGATACCTGATCAGCCAAACCGAACTTGTTGATACAAGCTACAGAGTCACCACCACCGATGAGTGAGAATGCACCCTCCTTAGTAGCCTCAGCGATTGCGTCAGCGATAGCCTTAGAACCACCAGCGAAGTTGTCGAACTCGAATACACCTGCAGGACCGTTCCAGAGGATTGTCTTAGCACCCTTGATAGCTGCAGCGAAAGCCTTGCGAGTCTCAGGACCTGCGTCCATACCCTCCCAACCGTCAGGGATGTTGTTAGATGGGCAAACCTGGGTATTGCAGTCGTTCTTGAAGTCGTCACCGCAGATAGAGTCTGTGCCGAGTACGAGGTTTACACCGTTCTCCTTAGCCTTCTTGATTACGTCGAGAGCTACGTCGAGCTTGTCATCCTCGCAGATAGACATACCGATCTTGCCACCGAGAGCCTTAGAGAATGTATAAGTCATACCACCGCAGAGAATCAGGTTGTCAACCTTAGTCAACAGGTTCTCGATGATACCGATCTTGGTAGAAACCTTAGAACCACCCATGATAGCTGTGAATGGGCGCTTGATGTTGCCGAGAACTGCGTCAACAGCCTTAACCTCTTTCTCCATCAGGAAGCCGAGCATCTTGTGATCCTTGTCGAATGAATCTGCGATAACAGCTGTAGAAGCGTGCTTGCGGTGAGCTGTACCGAATGCGTCCATTACATATACGTCAGCGTAAGAAGCCAACTTAGCAGCGAACTTCTTCTGACGCTCCTTCATCTCAGCCTTAGCAGCGTCGAACTCAGGAGTACCCTTCTCTACGCCAACTGGCTTGCCTTCCTCTTCTGGATAGAAACGAAGGTTCTCGAGCAAGAGAGCCTCACCTGGCTTCAAGGCAGCAGCCTCAGCATCAGCGTTACCGCAGTCCTTAGCAAACTTAACCTCTACACCGAGAGCGTCTGATACGTTCTTAACAATCTGAGAGAGAGAAAGCTCTGGCTTAACCTTGCCCTTTGGCTTACCCATGTGGCTCATCATGATGAGCGCACCGCCGTCAGCGAGTACCTTCTTCAAAGTAGGGAGGGCACCACGGATACGAGTGTCGTCTGTTACATTACCATTCTCATCCAATGGCACGTTGAAATCAACGCGTACGATTGCCTTGTGACCGGCAAAGTTAAAATCTTCGATCTTCATTTTACCTAACGTTTTTATTATTAGTTATTTAATTTCTCTCTATATGAAAATAGGTGTTTTAGTCTTGGCACTATTAGCATGAATAAGAGCCCATTGGCATAACATTCCTTTTACCATAGAACCACTGCTGAAAACTGTAGGCAAAGGTATGAAAAATAACTGAATGTTGCAAATTTTGCGCTCGTTTTAAGTATTTTTTTTATCCAAGAGGGTAGTAATGTAATATCGGCTTTACAAAAATGTAACCTTTTGACAGAAAATCATGGCGATTATTTGGCAAAAGTAAAAAAATAATGTACCTTTGTATGGATTTTAAAATGTATCATTATAAAACATAAAACTATAGAATCAATACGCATTTATAGCTTATGGCAAAAGACAAGATAGCTTATGTTTGCAGCCACTGCGGACAGGAATCTGCCAAATGGATAGGCAAATGTCCAAGTTGCGGTCAGTGGAACACATTCAAGGAGATTCGCATCGCCAGCGATACGGGCTCGCAGGCAGCTCGTCAGGCAGGGCTCAGCATGCGCCACGGTGGAGCAGCAACCATGTTTGGCGGCAATCATAGCGATGGAGGCGCTAAGCCTGTTTGTCTGCGCGACATCTCAGCCCACGACGAACCACGCATAGACATGCACGATGGTGAGCTAAACCGCGTGTTGGGTGGAGGATTAGTGCCTGGCAGCATCACGCTTCTGGGTGGTGAACCAGGCATCGGAAAGAGTACCCTCACGCTACAGACCATCCTTCACATGCCCGACCGCAAGGTGCTATATGTCAGTGGCGAAGAGAGCGCTCATCAAATCAAGCTTCGAGCCGACCGTTTGGCTTCTTCGTTCATCGACGGAGAGGACATGGCTGATGGCAAGTCTTCACTCGACCACATCTCCATTCTTTGCGAGACAGCCTTAGAGAAAATATTTTCTCATATCCAGGAACAGGCTCCAGGACTGGTAGTTATCGACTCCATACAAACGATATCCACCGATGAAGTAGAGAGCTCTCCTGGCAGCATCTCACAGGTAAGAGAGTGTGCTGCTGCCTTGTTGCGATTTGCCAAGACCAGTGGCATACCCGTGATTCTCATCGGTCACATCAACAAGGAGGGAACATTAGCAGGCCCTAAAATCTTGGAACATATCGTCGATACAGTGGTACAGTTTGAGGGCGACCAGCATTATATGTATCGCATCCTGCGAAGCATCAAGAACCGATTTGGTAGCACCTCAGAGTTAGGCATCTATGAGATGCAGCAGGGAGGTCTTCGCCAGGTTAGCAACCCCTCAGAACTCTTGCTTACCGACGACCACGATGGCTTGTCGGGAGTAGCCATCAGCAGCGCCATCGAGGGTGTTCGCCCCTTCTTGGTAGAAACGCAAGCTCTTGTTTCTACAGCAGCATACGGCACACCTCAACGCTCTGCCACAGGTTTCGATCAGCGCAGGCTCAACATGCTACTGGCAGTGCTCGAAAAACGTGTGGGCTTCAAGTTGATGCAGAAGGATGTGTTCCTCAACATAGCCGGTGGGTTGCGAGTCACCGACTTAGCCATGGACCTCAGCATTATAGCAGCAGTGCTTAGTAGCAATGTAGACACGCCCATAGAGGCAGGATGGTGTATGGCAGGCGAGGTGGGACTGAGTGGCGAGGTTCGTCCTGTAAGTCGCATCGAACAACGCATCGCTGAAGCCGAGAAGTTGGGCTTCCATGACATCATCATCCCTCAATACAATTATCATTCGCTCGACAAGTCGAAGTTCAGCATCAACATTCATCCTGTGCGCAAGGTAGAGGAAGCGCTTCGCTGCCTGTTTGGATAATGTTCTACGGGAAGATGGAAGTTGAATCAAGGAGTTAAATCAAGAAGTTAAGGAGTTAAGGAGTTATCGCTCCCTACGGTAGCTGAGGAGTTATGACAATAGTCTTTTTGCGTATTTTTTAAGCAGTAAAACATACGTCTTAACTCCTCAACTCCTCATTTCTTTAACTCCTTTAACTTCTGAACATACGAGACATGAATAAAGAATATAAAACAGAAAAAGAGATTATAAATATGAAAGATTCAGTAATTATCGTCAGCGGTGGCATGGACAGCATCACACTGCTTTATGACAAAAAGGATGAGATTGCCTTAGGTATTAGTTTCAACTATGGAAGCAATCACAATGCACGTGAGATTCCTTATGCCCAAATGCACTGCGAGCGTTTAGGCATCAAGCATATCACCATCGACTTAGGGTTTATGCATCAGTATTTTAAGAGTTCGCTTCTTGATGGTGCCGACGCCATTCCCGAGGGACATTATGCCGACGAGAATATGAAGTCGACGGTAGTGCCTTTCCGCAATGGCATCATGCTCAGCATTGCCATCGGCATTGCCGAGAGCAATAACCTGAAGAAGGTTTATATAGCCAATCATGGTGGTGACCATACCATCTATCCCGACTGTCGCCCAGAGTTTATCTCTGCCATTGACGAAGCTGCCCAAGCAGGAACTTTTGTCGATGTACACGTCTGTGCGCCCTATACAAGTATCACCAAGTCGGATATTGCTCGCATAGGCAAGAAGTTGGGTATAGACTATACCGAGACATGGAGTTGCTATAAAGGTGGCGAGAAGCATTGCGGCAAGTGCGGCACTTGCGTGGAGCGTAAGGAGGCTCTTGCAGAAGCGGGCATCGCAGACCAAACAGAGTATGAGTCCTAAGATAAAGGAGTTAAAGAATTGAGGAGTTAAAGAAGTTAAAGGAGTTAAGACGTATGTCTTGCTGCTTAAAAAATACGCAAAAAGACTATTGTCTTAACTCCTTAACTCCTTAGCGACCGTAGGGAGCAATAAATCCTTATCTTGAAACAGCTTGCAAGCGAGCAATATATTTACCTAAGATATCAAATTCGATATTGACAATAGAGCCAACTTCAATATCACAGAAATTGGTGTGATCGTGCGTATAAGGGATGATAGCCACGGTGAAGGTGTTGTCGGTAGGCTCACACACGGTGAGCGAAACCCCATTCACTGTCACCGAACCCTTATCGACAGTGAAGTAACCCTTGCGAGCCATCTCACGATCGAGTTTATACTCGAAGGTGTAATAAGTAGACCCATCAGCATCACGCTTCTCAATACACTTAGCAGTTTGATCCACGTGTCCTTGCACGATATGACCATCCAGGCGCCCATTGAGCATCATGGATCTTTCCACATTCACCTTATCGCCCACCTGCAGCAGTCCGAGGTTAGACCGGTCGAGTGTCTCTTTCATGGCAGTCACCGTGTAGGTATTTCCCTCTAAGGCCACCACCGTAAGGCACACACCATTGTGAGCCACACTCTGATCGATGCCCAGTTCGCCAGCAAAGGGACAATCCAAGGTGAGGTCAATGTTCTCCTTATCTCTTTTCACAGCCACGACAGTAGCCATGTTTTCTATGATTCCGCTAAACATGATGTGAAGTAATAATTTTTAAAAGATGAAAGTTTTTCAAATGTCGATTCTTCTAAATCCAAATAGACGAGTCGCAATAAAAAACGTAAAACAGAAGTATCAAATCAGTTGTATATATAAAAAAAGAAAGGGTCGCCCGATGATGTGATGAAACTCCGAACTTAGCAATAAGTTTGAGAGCTCCCTGCTTTTGTAATCCACCGGCTTTGCAGCTTCGCCGAACGAAGTCCGGCTTATTGTGGCCCGCCATAGGCAAGAGAAGTCTTCTCGGTTTCATGATTTGTAATGTGATGAGTATCCCAATCTAACCGAAACGACCCTTATGTATATGCAAAGATACTGCTTTCTTCTGATGTTGCCAAATTTTTTGGCATTTTTTTACATAGCAAGCAATATCGTCTACAACATTCCTTTCGATGATGGCAGTTCGTAGTGATAGATATCTCTTTTCACCGCCATTTTGAGGGCACGTGCGAGTGCCTTGAATATGCCTTCTATCTTGTGGTGTTCGTTCTCACCCTCAGCCTGGATGTTGAGGTTCATCTTGGCAGCATCGCTAAGACTCTTGAAGAAATGTTTAAACATCTCTGTAGGCATTTCACCCACCTTCTCTCTACGAAATTCCGCATCCCAGACCAGCCATGGCCGTCCACCAAAGTCGAGAGCCACCTGGCACAGGCAGTCGTCCATAGGCAGGCAATAGCCATATCGCTCAATACCTCTCTTGTCACCTAAGGCCATAAGCAAACATTCGCCCAGCGCAATACCCGTATCCTCGATGGTGTGATGTTCGTCGACGTAGAGGTCGCCCTTGGTGTGAATAGTGAGATCCATCATGCCGTGCTTACCTATCTGTTCGAGCATATGGTCGAAGAATCCCAGTCCTGTATTGATGTCACAATGTCCCGAACCGTCGAGATTCACCTTGATATATATATCGGTCTCCTTAGTGGTGCGTTTCACCTCAGCAGTTCTGTCACCAGCGAAGAGGATTTCGGCTATCTTGTCCCAGTCCATACCATCTTTGCCCAATATCAGACTCTTGCATCCCAAGTTTTGAGCCAACATAGCATCCGTCTCCCTGTCACCAATGACATAGCTGTTTGACAGGTCGTAATTAGGATTGTCGATATAGTGGGTGAGCATACCTGTACCAGGCTTTCTCATGGGGGAGTTGTCTTCGGGAAAGTGTCGATCTATCAACTGTTCCTCAAAGTGAACACCTTCGCTCTCTAATGTCTGGATGATGAAGTTGTGAACGGGCCAAAACGTATCTTCAGGGAAGGAGTCAGTACCCAGTCCATCCTGGTTGCTCACCATGACAAGTTGGAACTCCGTATGCTGTGCTATAAAGCTCAGATTTCTCATTACCCCCTTTGTAAAGAAGAGCTTCTCGAAGCTGTCAATCTGTTCATCCTCAGGTTCCTTGATCAGCGTTCCATCACGATCAATGAATAGCAGTCTGGTTTGTTTCATTTTATTATATTTATGTTGAATGATTATATTTTCAGGAAGGTAGGCTTATGCCTCTTGCACCTCGTAGGTCTCCAGGTGGGAGATTTCCTTTTTCTTCATCTCGTCATTCTGGATACTTCCATAAAGATAGACGTAAGAGATGTTTAACCAGCAAACGACATAAGTGAAGACGAAAAACAGAAGCGTCGTTGCAGAGATAAAAAGGGGAGTGAAATAGGCGGGTGTACCCACAGGATCGCCTTCGAGAGTGCCCAGTTGCGCCATGACTTGTGCCCCAATAAGAATACCTAAAGGAATGTAAATCACGATGCCCACTACGCAAACGATCAGGAAAGCCAAGACACCCATATTGAAGATGGCTCCAAAATGACGCAAACCACACTTAAAGGAAGTCCACAGCCTACACTTCTCGTCTTTCTGTCTCAGCATATAGTGGGGAGTCATGTATGCCATGGGCAAAACGCCTATCAACAAGACGAAAACAGCCACTACCGCTGCTGCCATCACCAGGAGCGAGTCAACAAGCGAAGCAGAGGCTATGCTGAATCCTGTGAGGCTGACGACAAGACCTAAAAGGAAGGCTGCGATAAAAGTAAAAACAAAAGCGATGAGAGCAGAGAAGAGTTGGAAAACAACAAATCGCTTTAAAGTCCTTGCAAAAGGCATTTGCGTGATCCATCGCCACACGGTAGCCCCCATCAAGAAAGAAGCCCCGATAGAACCTAAGTAGACACAAGTTTGCAACACGAATGACAACATCATGTTCTCTTCTCCCCAGTCGTGAAGCATCTTGTTAGGGCTTCTCAAGAATACCGTCAAGGCCATAAAGAAAGCATAAAGCATAAAAGCCCACCAAGTGTGTTTCAGCAAGTCTTTTGCATTGTTTGTCATCAACTTGTAAGACTCATACATACAAGCTGTTACACTGCGATGTTTCAACAAATCATTTATTTTCATTTTACTCCCTTTCCTTATCATTCTTCATTCTTCACTCTTCACTCTCTACTTTTCACTCTCCTGAACTCCGCACACGTAATAGCCGTAGCAATAGCCACATTCAGACTATCCGCAGTGGCTCGTCCAGACGGAAAGTTAGGAATAAGCAATCGTCTGTTCACCCGTTGAGTAAGTTCGGGCGAGATGCCTTTACCCTCGTTACCCATCACGATAAACCCGCGATTATCGAGTTGCTGACTATAGAGGTTCTCACCATCAAGCAGCGTACCATAGACTGGCACGTCGGCAGGCAAGTTGTAGAAGAGAGCCTTCAGGTCACCATACTGGACTTTCACTCTGGCAATGCTTCCCATGGTGGCTTGCACCACTTTAGGATTATACACATCGGCAGTATCTGCAGTGCAGTAAATATGCTCTATACCAAACCAGTCGGCAATGCGGATTATCGTACCCAGATTGCCAGGGTCTTGCACACCATCGAGTGCCAGATTGAGTAGGGAAGTGTCCACCTTATCGGGCGAGAACTCCCTGTCTTCACTCTGATCGAAGACGGCAAGCACCTGTTGCGGATGCTGCAAGAAGCTCACTTTTCTGAGTTCTTCCTCATCCACGCAGACCACCTCCGTCTCAGACGCCAACACCCTGCCTTCCAACCACTCTTCAGTAGCCACGATGAGCGATGCAGGCTGCAGCTCCAGGAGGTCGTCGACAACCTTGTGTCCCTCAGCCACAAACTTACCTTCCTTATTGCGGTTTTTCTTCAGTTCGAGCGACTTGATATATTTAATCTTATTCTTGCTTATCATCGTCTGTTCTAAAAATTACCATACGACAGGTTACTATTCGAAGGTCAGCTTTTCGAATGCAAACCTCACTCCACGTTCCCCATAACTCACCTGTCCGCAGAGGCAGAACCCCATGGAGGAGAGCAAGTTGATCATGGGCAAATTATCGTAGTTGGTGTCCACCTTGATGCTTGGCACGTGTTCCACCTCACACAGGCTACACACCTTGTTGATAAAGATGCGCGCATATCCCTCTCTCTGCAGTTCGGGAAGGGTGGCGAAGCGATGAATGACATAATAGTTGCCATGGGTGATCCATTCACCTTGCAGCACATCATAAGTAGGTTCACCATTCAGCATTACAGCCCCATATACAGCTATCTTGTCGTCAACGGTCAGCACATACGCATTCCCATTATTGATATCGTCGAGAATACACTGTTTGGAAGGATAGTCTTCAGTCCATTGATGTCGTCCCGACTCTATCATCTGCTCTCTTGCCTCATTGATGACTCGCCAACACTCATCAAAATCCTTCATGAAAGCTGGTCTAAAATCAATTTTCATGCTGTATTATGTAGTTTTTAGAAAGTTATTCCACTAAACATTTATCCAATTCTTGGCAAATGGCCTCTTTCTGCAGGTGCTGACCGATGAAGACAATCTTGATCATTCTGTCACCCACCTTGTCGTCCCATTCCTTTCTCAGCTGCTCCTCGCGTTGCAAAAGTTCGTCGAGCTGCTCTTGAGGCATCGTGGCTATCCACTGTCCGGCTTGCTTCACCGTCTTCTGTCTACCCGCCTGTTCGAAGACATAGCACATGTCTCGCTCATCGGCGAAATAACAAATACCTTTGGCTCTTACCACGTCACGTGGCCATTTGCGTGCCACGAAGTCATCGAAGAGTCCCAGGTCGAAGGGCTTACGTCTATAGTAAACAAAAGTACCAATACCATATTCCTCTGCCTCCCCTTCTTCGCCATGGTCGTGGTCGTGGTGATGATGGTGGTGGTGATGATGCTCGTGCTCATCGTGGTCGTCATCCTCGTCATGATCGTGATGGTAGTGATGCTCCTCGTGATCGTCATCCTCATCATGATCGTGATGGTGGTGATGCTCCTCGTGATCGTCATCCTCATCATTCTCCTCCTGTTTGCGTTCAGCCTCTATCTCCTGAATCCATCCAGCCGAAGTAGCCACGCTCTCCCAGTCAAACTGATGCGTGTTTACAATCTTGTCAAGGTCTACATCGCCATAGTTACATTCATAAATATCAGCCTTAGGCTGTATGGCACGAATGATATGCTTCAGCTTGTCCAGATCCTTAGCCTCTACCTCAGCAGCCTTGTTGAGCAAGATGATGTTGCAGAACTCTATTTGCTGAATCACGAGAGAAGCCAAGTCTTCCTCGTCAATATGGTCTTTCATCAGGTCATCGCCCCCGGCAAACTCATCTTTCATGCGCAGAGCATCAACCACAGTCACAATGCTATCAAGTCTCAACACACCATTCTTAATATATTGCGGACCGAGTGTCGGGATAGAGCAGATGGTCTGTGCGATAGGTGCAGGCTCGCAGATGCCACTTGCCTCAATGACGATATAGTCGAATCTCTGCATATCGACAATCTCTCTGAGCTGTTCCACGAGGTCCATCTTCAGCGTACAGCAGATACATCCATTCTGCAGGGCCACGAGCGAGTCGTCTTTCTTACCGACTACGCCCCCTTGTTCGATAAGAGCAGCATCGATGTTTACCTCACCGATATCATTGACGATAACAGCAAACTTAATACCTTTTTCATTCGCTAAAATCTTGTTGAGTAGTGTTGTTTTTCCACTACCTAAATAGCCTGTAAGCAACAGGACTGGAATTTCTTTTCTACTGTTCATAGTTCTTATGTATATTACTTAGTTTGAATATTCTATCTTTTATCGATATGATTGTTTATAATGATCGAGCGCCGTGTTCAAGAAATCAAGATATGCGTTGACATCCTCCTTGAAACTAAAGGCAGCCGTCAGAGGATTTCCCTCATTATCTACAGCCACATAGAAAGGCTGTGCATTCGCACCAAACTTGCAGGCTTGCAGATAGCTCCACTTGTCGCCCACAGTACGCAGAGTACGCTTCTCGCCATTGAAGTCTACCTCCATAGGTTGCTGGAGAGGCGTCTTGTCGTCTACATAGAGCGAGATAAGTACAAAGTCTTTCGTCAACTTATCAGCCACACTGGCATCCGTCCACACAGCAGCCTCCATCTTACGACAGTTTACACATCCGAATCCAGTGAAGTCGATGAGTACAGGTTTACCTTCCGCCTTAGCAGCAGCCATACCCATTTCATAATCTTTATAAGCAGGCTCTACCGTCTTGCTGTTCAGATTGAAGTCTTGCGTGTTGATGGGGGGAGCAAAAGCACTCACAGCCTTACAGGGCGCTCCCCACAGGCCAGGCACCATGTATACAGCAAAAGCCAACGAGCACAGACCGAGCATGATGCAAGGCACAGGCATCGGCTTGTCCAGTTCGCCACCTATAGCATCTACCTGGAATTTCAATTTCCCGATGAGATAAAGCCCCAAAGCACCAAAGATAACAATCCAGAGCGACAAGAACACCTCACGATCGAGGATGTGCCATCCATAAGCCAAGTCGGCTACAGAAAGGAACTTCAGAGAGAAGGCCAATTCGATGAATCCCAACACAATCTTGATTGTCTCCATCCAAGAGCCCGACTTAGGGGCAGACTTAAGCCAAGAGGGGAAGAGAGCAAAGAGGGTAAAGGGCAAAGCAAGCGCCAAGGCAAATCCTAACATACCAATGGTAGGAGCAAGCCAATCGCCCGATGTAACCGTCTGAACCAAAAGCAGACCTATGATAGGCGCTGTGCACGAGAACGAAACCAATACGAGCGTAAAGGCCATCAAGAAGATAGAAATAAGACCCGTAGTGCTCGAAGCTTTACTGTCTACAGCATTTCCCCATCTATCAGGCAGTTTGATTTCAAACCATCCAAAGAAAGAGAAGGCAAAGACAGCAAGCAATACAAAGAGCACGATGTTGAAGACCGCACTCGTAGAGAGCGCATTAAGCGTACTTGGACCAGCTATTGCCGTAACAGCAAGACCGAGAGTGAGATAAATCACGACTATACTCAATCCGTAGGTGCAAGCATCTCTGATGCCCCTTTTCTTGTCGTCTTTAGCACGCTTCAAGAAGAAGCTCACCGTCATCGGAATGATAGGCCAGATACAAGGCATCACCAAAGCTAACAATCCACCAACGAGCCCCATCAAAAAGATATAGATGAGTGAGTGGTTCGCGATGTCGTTAGCTCCACCAAAGGCCTGAAGCTCTTTCACCACTGGTTTCCACAGTTCTGCCATATCCATTTGCCCTACAGTCTGAGCCAATGTCACACTATCCACACCATTCTGAGTCGTATCAACAGCAGAAGCCTGAGTAGCTTGCAGGAGCGCCAAGGAGTCGGCGGCATACTTTGCCTTCTTAGCAGCATCCATCTGCTGACGAGCCTGCTGCTCACTGGTAGCCTTGGCTTCTACGGCAGGTGCCTTACCTGTATGTTTGAAAACCACCTCACTGGGGGGCAAACAACTCTCATCATTGCATGCACCATACTCCAAATAAGCATCAATAACATACTGTGCTGCAATGAATTTCACCTTCTGCACGAAAGTAGCACTTCCCTCAAAGAAACGAAGCTTCATGCCAAACATATTGTCGTATTTAGACACCTCGTTGCCACGAGCTTGCAGCTTACCAACAAGCTCCACACCCTCCATCTTGTTGACATTAAATGTGGCTGAGATGGGGCCATCATTGCCTAACCCCGTAGAGTAGACGTGCCAACCTGGTTGTATTTTCCCACTGAAAATGATTTCAGCTTCGGCAGTGGCGTTGGTCTTCAACTGGCAGGAAAACTTAACAGGGCTAAGCATTTGTGCCTGAGCAATTACCACAACAAAAAGTAATTGCATAGCGATTAACATTCTTTTTATATTCATTTAAATCGTTTTTTATTTGTGTGCAAAGTTACTAATTTTAATTGAAATAGTAACATTTTAATGCGTAAAAATGATGAGTTAATGCGCAGCTTGCAAAAAGAACACACAAAACATACACACATGACGACAATACTTGATGAATTTCGGTCATTAAGGTTATTAGGTCATTAAGGATTTTGGACTTTTTTCCGCTACGTATATATAATATAAATATGTAAATATCCATATTATATACGTAGATTTTTGCATTTTGCCGAAATCAAAATGACCTTAATGACCATGCCCAAAATGACCGCAGCGTTTAGTAAGGCTTCTCATTATAGTGTTACGAAAAAAACAAGTTGAATATTGACGGGTAACGCTGATAATCAATGTGTTAAGTATATTTTAAAGTTCATTTTGAAGCCTGAGGAAAACAAGAAATTATTAACTCGATTTACAAACACACACACAAACACACACAAAGCTATGATTAACTATTCTGTTTACATGATGTCAAACCCTATGGACAAGTGCGCAGCTGCCAAGGCGCTGGTGAGCAAGGGCACTGAAAGTTCGGAGCCGTGTTCACCGCATTGCAGATTAAGGCCGTCAAGCAGCAGGCTGCATAGCTCGATAATTATATTTACGGAGCTGCACGAAAATAAAATCGAGAGCCACAGGACGTATATTCTCAGGAACAACACTCAGCACTTCGCATTTGGCGAGCTCCCCAGTGCACGCCCTCCCCAGTGCCTTCGTTCCATAAGCAACATTCAACACTTAACACTATGAGACTAAAAAACACAAAAAAGCGTTAGCAATCACAACTAACAGATTGCTAACGCCTTATATTATCTTGAGCGAGATACGGGAGTCGAACCCGCCTTTCAGGCTTGGGAAGCCCGCGCACTACCGATGTGCTAATCTCGCAACAAAGACGTGTTACTCGGAGAAAAAGAGTTACTTATCTTTCGTTAAGAAAAGAGCCACGAGCGGGACTCGAACCCGCGACCCACGCATTACGAATGCGTTGCTCTACCAACTGAGCCATCATGGCTTGACTTTTCTTAATTGGCTGCAAAGGTAATGAATTATTTTAATTCAATGAAATTGTTTTCGTTCATTAACCTATATTAACTTTGTAGAAAAAGTCAACTCTTCCTTATTTACATTCTTACCTATTACTATCGTCTCACCACCCGTAAGTGTCTGGCTCAACAAGAGCTCGCATACACCATCTTCGATGTAGGTCTGGATGGCACGCTTCAAAGGACGTGCGCCAAACTGAACATCATATCCCTTGGTGGCTACAAACTCTTTTGCCTTGTCGGTGATGCGGATATGATAGCCCATGTCTTCCACACGCTTGAAGAGTGAACGGAGTTCTATGTCTACTATCTGCTTGATGGCATCGAGCCCCAACTGGTCGAAGGTGATAATCTCGTCCAAACGATTGAGGAACTCTGGAGAGAACTGCTTGCTTAAGCTTTTCTGAATGATGCTACGCGCATACTCTTTATCCTTTTCATCGAGCAGATTGCTATGGGCACTGCCTGCATTAAAACCTACGCCACGACCAAAATCTTTGAGCTGTCGGGTTCCTGCATTGGAGGTCATGATGATGACTGTATTGCGGAAGTCGATAAGGCGACCATTGCCATCAGTGAGTCGACCTTCGTCGAGGACTTGTAACAAGAGATTGAAAACCTTCTCATTGGCTTTCTCTATCTCGTCGAGGAGAACGATGGAGTAGGGCTTGCGCCTTACTCGCTCGGTGAGTTGGCCGCCCTCTTCGTAGCCTACGTAGCCTGGAGGTGCTCCAACAAGCCGTGATGTATTGAAGCTCTCGGAGTATTCGCTCATATCGACACGTATCATGGCATCTGCTGAACCAAACAACTGCTCCGCCAACATCTTTGCCAAATAGGTTTTGCCCACTCCTGTAGGACCTAAGAACATGAACGCACCGATGGGGTGATTGGGGTCTTTGAGCCCGACACGATTGCGCTGAATGGCTTTCACCAGTGTGTCGATGGCCTTGTCTTGTGCAATGACGATGCCCTTGAGTGCGGATCCCATCTTGCGTAGACGGCTGCTCTCTGCCTCCTCCATGCGCTCTACGGGTACTCCTGTGATGCGACTGACGACTTGTGCTACGTCGACTTCCTCGACAGGGATACGTTCTTGATTCTCGCCGCGTTCCCACTGTAGTTTCATGCTTTCCAGGCGATTCTCCAGTTGGGCCTGTTGGTCACGATAGCTTGCTGCCAACTCAAAGTTTTGGTTAGCAACAGCTTTCTGCTTCATACCCTTGGTCTTTTCGATGTCTTCTTGCAAGTCGAGGATTGGCTGTGGTACGGATGAGTGACTGTGGTGGATGTGCGATCCTACCTCGTCGATGATGTCTATGGCCTTATCGGGGAAGAAACGATCCGTGATGTAACGGTCTGCCAATTTGACGCACGCTTGCAGGGCATCATCGCTATATGTCACGCTATGATGTTGCTCGTAGCGTTCTTTCACGTTGAGAAGTATCTGAAGCGTTTCGTCGGGGGTGGTAGGGTTGACTATCACCTTTTGGAATCGTCTCTCCAAGGCTCCATCTTTCTCTATGCTATTGCGATATTCGTTGAGGGTTGTGGCACCGATGCACTGTATCACGCCACGTGCCAGTGCTGGCTTGAGGATATTGGCTGCATCCATACTTCCCTGGGCGTTTCCTGCTCCTACGATGGTGTGGATCTCGTCGATAAAAACGATGATATCGGGCGATTCCTCCAACTCTCGTATAAGTCCCTTAATGCGGTCTTCAAATTGTCCACGATATTTAGTTCCTGCCACCATAGCCGTCATATCGAGCTGAATGACGCGCTTATTGAAGAGCAGCCCCGAGACCTGTTGCTTCTCTATGAGTTGCGCCAAACCTTCGACGATGGCGCTTTTACCAACACCGGGTTCACCTATTAATATAGGGTTATTCTTCTTACGGCGACCCAATATTTCGACTACACGGTTAATCTCCTGACTACGACCTACAACGGGATCGAGTAATCCCTCTGCTGCTGCCTGAGTGAGGTCGTGGCTGTAATGGTCGATGATGGGGGTCTTCGACTTCTTCTTGGTGTTGACAGGGCGGCTGCCTGATGCTGCGTTACTGCTGGCATGATCGCGCACATCGTCGTCATCGTTGTCTGAAAAGAGGCCATCCTCTTCTTCTTCAGGGAAAGAGAAGCCTTCATCACTTCTAAGGGTTTCCGCTCCATGCGCCTCGTGCTTGTATTCTTTCTTAGGATTGTCTGTTTGATTGATCATCTATATATTTTTATGAACTTGATGAATTCTTTTTTTTTTATTAACTTGTAGTGTTGTTGCAAAAGTTGTGCCACTTTTTGATGAGCAAAAGTACAAAATTATTCAGGAAAAACATCCCAATGAGTTTTTTTTAGAGTTTTTTCATTAACTTTGCACGCCAAAAAATGATATTTCTATATGTTTATTATTATATTATTCATATTATTGGGAGTGTTGTCGGGATGGGGCTGCCGTAAATGTGAAGCGAGATGCCATGTAGCACTCTCCTCCTTTGTGGGCAGATGGCAAGGTCGCCTGTTGACAGGTCTCATCTGGCTATTGCTCTTCCTTTTAGGTATCGAAGTAGGCAGTAATCGGATGATAGTGAGGTCGCTACCTACGTTGGGGGTAGAGGCTTTGCTGCTGTCAGTGGCTGGCACTTTGGGCTGTTGCCTATTGGCTTGGGCGTTATGGAAGACAGCCAAGAGGGGCGAAGGCAAATATGCGAATACGAAGTCGGCAAAAGATTCTAACGAGACAAAGGCTGCATCAAGCGGCGGACTGGCTGTGATGAAGGGAAGCCTCATCGTGGTAGGATTCTTCGTACTCGGACTGTGGGGCGGCATGGAGAAGCTGATTCCTGGATGGTTGCTGGAAAGCGATGTGAGCTTTGTGGCTCTCTGCGGACTGCTCTATTTTGTCGGAATAGGAATCGGACTGAACCCTGAGATAAAGCAAGAGGTGCGCTCACTGAGCCCACGACTGGCGCTGTTGCCTGTGGTGACTATTGCAGGTTCGTGGGCTGGTGCGTTGTTGGCATGGGGCTTGTTGCATCGTATGTTGTCCGACTGCATGGCCATCAATAGTGGGTTTGCTTATTACTCGCTGTCAAGCATCTTTATCACCGAATATCGAGGTGCAGAACTCGGCACCATAGCCCTGTTGGCAAACATCATACGTGAGATGATAACCCTCTTGGGGGCGCCCTTGATGGCAAGATGGTTTGGGCCGCTGGCACCCATCTCTGCTGGTGGTGCTACAACCATGGACACTACACTGCCGATTATCTCGCAGACGGTGGGACAGCGTTATGTCGCTTTGAGCATCTACCATGGTTTCGTGGTCGACTTCACGGTGCCTTTCCTTGTGAGTTGGTGGTGCGTGTGGGGGAGTTGAATAAAAATTAAAAATTGAAAGAATGATAAAAGCAGCATTATTTGATTTGGACGGAGTGGTACTCGACACAGAAACCCAGTATTCGGTGTTTTGGGGCATGATAGGCAAAGAGTATCATCCTGAAATGCCCGATTTCGCACAGCGTATTAAAGGGCAAACTTTGGTACAGATTTACGACAAGTATTTCTCTGACGATACTGTATTTGCTCATATTGCAGACTATCAAGGAGTTGCAGCAGAGCAAGCTCGTATCACCCGAAGGCTCGACGAGTTTGAGTTGCACATGAAGTATGAATACATCCATGGTTTCGAGAACTTTGTGAACGAATTGAGAAGCAAGGGTGTGAAGTGCGCTGTGGTGACAAGTAGTAATCAAGCCAAAATGAACAGTGTGTATGAACAGCACCCCGAGCTAAAGGCTTACTTCGACAGAGTACTTACAAGCGAGGACTTCGCTCGCAGCAAGCCCGACCCTGATTGTTATCTGAAAGGGGCAGCCTGTTTTGATGCCAAACCTGAGGAGTGTGTAGGACTGGAAGATAGCTTTAACGGACTGAGAGCGGTGCGCGCTTCTGGAGCTTTTACGCTCGGACTTGCCACGACCAACTCGGCTGAAGCCATCGCTCCATTCGCTGACTACGTGATAGGGGATTATCATGGTTTTGGTTACGAAGACCTGTGTAGGGTGGTGGAACAGAAGAGGATAGAAAAGTGAAAAAAAGTGCATTTTTCTTTGTAGTGTGCCTAAATAGCTGTAACTTTGCACCTGATTTCAAAAACAGACAAAAGAAAAATGGGATATTTATCGACTGACAAGAAGAAAATTACCACCAAGACCTTTGCTGAAATGAAGCAGGCTGGCGAGAAAGTTACTATGCTTACAGCTTACGATTTTACCACCGCAGGTATTATCGATTCAGCAGGTATCGACAGTATATTGATAGGCGATTCTGCCTCTAATGTAATGGCAGGCAATGCCAATACGCTACCGATAACCGTAGACCAGATGATTTATCACGCACGCAGTGTGACGAGAGCTGTCAACCATGCGCTCGTGGTGTGCGATATGCCCTTCGGAAGTTATCAGACAGGCCGCGAGGATGCGCTTCGTAATGCGTGTCGCATGATGAAGGAAACGGGCGTTGACGCACTGAAATTGGAGGGCGGCATAGAAATCATTGACACTGTGAAGGCGCTCATCGATGCAGGAATTCCTGTTCATGGGCACTTGGGACTCACACCACAGAGTGTCAACAAGTTTGGTGGCTACGGAATCCGTGCCAAGGAGGAGGCAGAGGCTGAGAAACTCATCCATGACGCCATCGCCCTTGATAAGGCTGGATGCTTCGCCATCGTGCTGGAGAAAGTGCCTGCCAAGTTGGCTGCTGAGGTTTCCCGACAGGTGAAAGCCGTTACGATCGGTATTGGTGCTGGCGCGGGCTGTGACGGACAGGTGCTGGTATATGCTGATGCTTTGGGTATGACTCAGGGTTTCAAGCCCAAGTTCTTGCGCCATTTTGCCCAGGTGGGTGAGGAGATGACCAAGGGCGTACAATCATATGTCGACGCAGTGAAAACTGGCGGTTATCCTTCTGTAGAGGAGTCTTACTAATGTGAGGCTCCTTCGTTCGGAAGTTCTATTTTTCACACTTCAGTAACTATTAGTGTATAGATATGGATACGCAGAATACTCCTGTACATCTCAGTTTCTGGCATCGTGATTTTTGGATGTTGGCCTTTGCCAACCTGCTACTCATGATGTCGGCTTATGCCTTGTTGCCTACTTTGCCTTTTTATCTGATGGGGCGTGGACTCGACGGCATGGAGACGGGACTGGTGATGGGTGCTTACGGAGTAGGTCTCTTTTTGCTGGGTGGTTTCTGTTCATACTGGGTGCAGCGCTATCGCCGCAATCATGTGTGCCAGATTGCCATCTTGTCGATGGTGGGATGCATGGCGATGGCTTATTACTTGGAGTTTGTCTTTGCCATGGAGATGGAGTTCAGACTACTGCTCATCATGCGCATCGTATTGGGAGCTACGACAGGCTTGGCTGCGATAGTGCTGGGCAGCACCTTAGCCATCGACATCTGTGAGTCTTTTCAGCGCACAGCTGCTAATCACATCATGGCTTGGTTTGGGCGTTTTGCCTTAGCCTTAGGACCACTGGCTGCACTCCTCGTCTTCTGTCGTTGGGGCTATTCCTTTGTGCCTGTTCTTTCGGGTGGATTGGCATTGTGTGCATGGTTGCTTATCACATTGGTTAAGTTTCCATTCAAGGCTCCATCCGAGAAGATGCGCCTTTTCAGCCTCGACCGCTTTTTCTTACCACAGGGGTTCCCGCTTTTTGCCAATTTACTTCTCATCATGATGGCGGTGGGTATATTGGTGGCCCAAGCTCATGGCATGATGTATTATGTCTTACTATTTGCAGGAATGGCACTGGCTGTGTTGGCAGAACGCTATGCTTTTGCCAATGCTGAACTGAAGAGCGAGGTGCTTACAGGTCTCATCGTGCTGATGGCGGCTGTATTGATAGATTTCACTCATCAGACGCGTGCCATCGAGTATATTTCTCCCATGATGATAGGTTTTGCTGCTGGCATCATAGGAAGTCGTTTTCTGCTTTTCTATCTCAAATTGTCCAAACATTGCCAGCGTGGCACAAGTCAGAGTTCTTATTTCTTGGCATGGGAAACAGGCATTAGCTTGGGCGTGCTTATCAAGTGGTGCGTTCTGACTGATGCTCGTGGCTATACGCCTTATGCGTGCTTGGGATTGCTTGCTATGAGTTTAGCTCTCTACAACTTCCTGGTGCATCCCTGGTACATGAAACATCGCAATAGATAAAGAGTTAAGACGGCTGTCTCTTAGGAGGAGTTAAAAGAGTTAAGACGGATGTCTTGCTGCTTAAAACTACGCCAAAAAAACTATTGTCTTAACTCCTCAGCGACCATAGGGAGCAATAACTCCAGGAATCAACATCAAAACATATATATATAGTGAAAATCAAAACACTTTTATGGGTAACTGCCTATATGGCAAGTTGCCTGTCGACACAAGCAAAAACAGGAAACAACATTTATTCGGCAAATAACGAAGCGAGCAACATCTCAATGCCGTTTGTTTCCTCAATAGAAGCGAAGAGAGTACATCTTCGTGACAGTATTCTTGCCCATATTTCAGGTGCTAAGATAGCGCAAAAAATGCTACTGATTCGTAAGTTTGGTGCAAAGAATGACGGGAAGACCGATTGTCGCGCTGCCTTTGCCAAAGCTATCAAGAAGGCTACTGCGATGAAGGGTGCTAAGATCGTGGTGCCAGCAGGCACTTATTACATACAGGGTCCCATCGTGCTTTCCGACCATGTCTGCCTGGAATTGCAGAAAGGTGCTACTCTCAAGTTTGCTCCTGAGGCGAAGTATTACCCGATGGTAAACACCAGTTGGGAGGGAACTTTCTTGTATAACTATTCGCCCTTTATCTATGCTTATGGTTGTCACGATGTGGCCATCATTGGACAGGGAACCATCGATGGCAATGCGGCGACGACGTTCAGCCAATGGCATCAAAAACAAGTAGCATCCAAAATGCTTAGTCGCAAAATGAATCACGAAGAAGTACCTCTTGGAGAACGTAAGTTTGGTGACGGATACTGGCTTCGCCCACAGCTCGTACAGTTCTACAACTGCAAGAACATCACGATGGAAGGTGTAAAGATTACTAACTCGCCTTTCTGGTGCATTCATCTGCTGAAGAGCGAGAACATCATCTGTCGTAACCTCCACTACGACGCCAAACTCGCCAACAACGACGGCATCGACCCCGAGTGCGCTCGCAATGTATTGATAGAGGGGGTGGAGTTCAATAATGGCGATGACAATATAGCCATCAAGAGTGGTCGTGACAACGATGGATGGAAGGTACGTATGCCCTCAGAGAATATCATCATACGCAACTGCAGTTTTAAGGGTCTGCATGGCGTGGTGATAGGTAGCGAGATGTCGGCAGGTGTAAGAAATGTCATCGTAGAAAACTGCCATAATACGGGCTACTGCAAACGTGGCATCTTCATCAAAACCAATCCCGACCGAGGGGGATTCGTTGAGAATGTGTTTGTGAAAAACTGTGAGTTTAATGAAGTGGAAGACTTATTTTATGTCACCAGTCGCTACGCTGGCGAAGGACTCGACAACCATCATTTCTCAACCATAAGAAACCTCTTTGTCGATGGTATGAAATGTAAAAGGGCAAAGGCTGCTGCTATCGTATTGCAGGGTACTATAGATAAGCCTATCACGGATGTGGTCTTCGAGAATGTAGATGTCATGAAGGCTAAGATAGGACTCAGTTTTGAAAACACGATAAACGTTAACATGGGTACTTGCCACATCGGTGGTAAAGTGGGGACGCCCTCACTGGCAAGTCCACGAGACAAGGTTTTCGAGGACGAAAAGTAATCGACTACATCTTGTGACTCATCTTTTTCTGTTAATATCCCTCAAAAGTTTTGGGCTTTTGAGGGATATTTTGTATTTTTGCTATGCTTTTAGCTGATTATAAGGTGCAAAGAGCTACACGCTCCTGGGAGTCGTAGATGCACATATAGTAAAAAATAACTCAAGTAGAAGATTATGAGAGATTTGTTGACATTAGCCCGCGAGCGATTCTCTGCTCGCAAGTTTACGGCAGAACCTGTTAGTGAAGAAGACTTGGAATATGTGATGGAGTGCGTGCGCTTATCACCTTCCGCCTGCAATCGACAGCCATGGAAATGGCTTATCGTTCGCTCTGAGGAAGCCAAGAGCAAACTCAAAAAATGCTATGATAGAGAGTGGTTTAAGACGGCTCCCATGTACATCGTTGGCATGAAGAATGTGGAGGAGAACTGGGTGCGCAAATATGACAACAAGCCCCATGGTGACATCGATGTAGCCATTGCTACCGAACATCTCTGCCTGGCTGCTACAGAAAGAGGCTTAGGCACTTGCTGGGTTTGTGCTTACGACAGCAATAAGATGAAAGAACTCTTCCATAAGGAGGGTTTTGAGGCTGTTGTCATCATTCCCATCGGGCATATTGCCGACGACTGCCCACGCAACGAGAAAAATCGCAAGGAGATGAAGGAGATTATGGAGGAGGTATAGTAAGGAGTTAAGACTTATGTCTCGTAAGAGGAGTTAAGACTTATGTCTTACTGCTTGAAACTACGCTCCAAAAAGACTATTGACTTAACTCCTCAGCGACCGTAGGAAGCGATAACTCCTTAACTCCTTTAACTCCTAAAAATATGATAGATTATGTCTTACTGCTTGAAACTACGCTCCAAAAAAACTATTGTCTTAACTCCTCAGCGACCGTAGGGAGCGATAACTCCTTAACTCCTTTAACTCCTTTAACTCCTTTAACTCCTAAAAAATAAGATAAACCAAACCTAACCTAATAAATTGATGAAAAAGTTTTTTGTTTTCTTGTTTGCAGTCATGTGTCTGCAAACTAATTCTGCACAGTCAGAGAATGTTCGAGAGAAGTTGCGCCTTAACGAAGGCTGGAAATTTGCTTTGGGAAATGCAGCTGACCCTGTCAAAGACTTTGGTTGCGGTACGGAGTATTTCAACTATTTTACCAAAGCCAATTCTATCCACAACGAAGGGCCTTACGCAGCAAAATTCAATGATTCCACTTGGCAGGAGGTTCGTATTCCGCACGACTGGGTTTGCACACTACCTTATGCTCCAGAAGCCAGTCACTCGCATGGATACAAGACCGTGGGCTACAAATATCCCGAAACCAGTGTGGGATGGTATCGTAAGAAAATTCACATTCCACAAAGCGACTTAGGCAAGCACCTTGCTCTGCAGTTTGATGGTATTTTCCGCAACGCACAAGTATGGTTTAACGGCTTCTATATGGGCATAGAGCCCAGCGGCTACGCCACTCAGGTGTATGATGTGACGGAATATGTCAATTACGGCGGCGACAACTTCATTTGTGTGCGTGCTGATGCTACGCTCGAAGAAGGCTGGTATTATGAGGGGGCTGGTATTTATCGCGATGCTTGGCTCCTCAAGAGTTCTTCTGTCAGTGTAACGCCCTTCGGAACCTTTGTTTTCGCCCAGCTGAAAGCTCCTTACAAGACCTCGACCATTCATGTCAAAACGGAGGTAAACAATCATGCCTTGAAAGCGCAAACATGCACCATCGATCAGCTACTAATTGATGCGCAAGGTAGAACCGTAGGCGAGGCTAAGACTATAAAAATGGCTCTTAATGCCAAGGAAACAGCCGAATGTGAACAAACCCTTACACTCGACAATCCTCATCTATGGTCGACTGATGATCCCTATATATATAAGATGAAGACCATCATCAAGGTGGATGGGGTAGTGGAGGATGTCTATGAAAGCACTACGGGCATTCGCGACATTGCCTTTGACGCTGAGCGTGGCTTCTTGCTCAATGGTAAGCAAGTAAAGCTAAAGGGCGTCAATATGCACCAAGATCATGCGGGGGTGGGCACGGCTTTGCCCGAGGCTTTGATGGAATGGCGCATCAAGAAACTGAAAGAGTTAGGATGCAACGCCTATCGTTCTTCTCATCATCCCATGACACCTGCTTTACTGGATATTTGCGATAGGGAAGGCATTCTCGTTATCAACGAAAACCGACTGAGCGGTATTAATGGCGAACACTTGCGCCTGTTAGAAAATATGATTAAGCGCGACAGAAACCATCCTTCTATCATCCTATGGAGCGATGGCAACGAGGAGTGGGGAATGGAAAACTCTGTCCAAGGAATGAGGATAGCTCAAGCCATGCGCGAATATACTCGCCTCATGGATCCTACACGTCCTTCTACTATGGCTAATGCAGGCGGTTCTGAGCTCATCAAAGGCCTGGATGTCGTGGGCTTCAACTACATCATTCAAAACGATGTAGATAATCGTAAAAAGGCTCATCCTGACTGGAAGATCGTGGGAACAGAAGAAACCTCTGGTTGCGGAACACGTGGTGTCTATTTTGATCTGCCTGAATCGGAGGGGCGGATGAAAAGTCTCAATATGGGGACTATTACTGGTGTAGAGAATGTGATAGAGCGAGGTTGGAAGTTCTATAGCGAAAGACCATGGGCTGCTGGTTTGTTTTATTGGACAGGCTTTGACTATCGTGGTGAACCTAATCCGTTGAAATATCCTGCTCATGAGTCTGAGTTTGGTATACTTGACTACTGTGGGTTTATGAAGGATGAAGCTTGGTATCTCAAGTCGGTTTGGACAGAAACGCCTGTGCTACATATCTTTCCACATTGGAATCTGCAAGGTCATGAGGGTAAGGAGGTTAGCATCTTCGCTTATAGCAATTGTGACGAGGTGGAATTGTTTGTAAACGGTAAAAGTACTACTAAAAAGCAGATGCCTAAGAACGGTCATCTGAAGTGGAATGTCGTTTATCAGCCAGGCAAGTTAACGGCAGTGGGATATAAGAACGGAAAGCGAATTCTTGTCAAAACCATCGAGACAACGCAAGCACCTTATCAAATCGTAATGAAGACAGAACGCTCAAGTATTCAAGCTGATGGACGTGACGTGGCTGTTATAACGATAGAAATTCAAGACCGTAAAGGCAGAATGGTTCCAGATGCCTGTCAGCTGCTGAACTTATCGCTCTCAGGAGATGGTAGAATCTTAGGTGTGGGTAATGGTGATCCTGCTTATTTAGGAAGTGATCATCCTAATGAAATGGATTGTCATAACTTCCAAATTCCTGCCTTTAATGGTTTAGCTCAGGTTATCTTGCAGAGCAGCCATCAACCGACTTCATTGCAACTTACCTGTAAGGCTGCTCGTCTCAAGGGTAGTAGAATAACAATCGTTGCAAAATAAAAATAGATATATTTGTGTGGGTGCATAGCGATGAAGCTATGCACCTTTTTCTTTATGAAAAGGTGTCATTTTGGTCAAACTCGGCTTTTGGAATCTGTGTCATTTGGTCATAGTCATTATGGTCAAAGTCGGCTTTTGATGGAAAGGAAAGTGGGTTCCCATAAATAGCATTTATCATAATGTCCATTAAACCATAAAAGTACTTATGTCTTTATATACACACATACAACGATATATATTATTCGGGAGTTTTATACTTACACATATTAGCTATCGTCATTTTCTCAACGAGAAACAAAAATCTGAAAAATAATTTTGGTTTATGTTTGAATTATTGTATCTTTGCAAAAGTTAATACAACAATAATTATGATTACATTTCCCTGTGCCAAGATAAATCTTGGTCTTAATATCGTAAGCAAAAGACAGGATGGTTATCACAATCTCGAAACTGTCTTTTATCCCATACCGCTCACTGATGCACTTGAAATCAAGTACATGGATGAGCAATTTCCAAGCAAATCTCCTTGTGACTTAAAAATTACAGGGAATGCCATAGAATGTAATGAAGAAGACAATTTGGTAATCAAAGCTTATCAACTCTTGGCTGCTGACTATCAATTGCCACGCGTACACGCACATCTTGTTAAACGGATTCCGACACAAGCTGGTCTTGGAGGTGGTTCTTCGGATGCGGCATTTATGATTCGCCTTTTAGATGAGCGTTTCCGCCTCAATATAGGCATTCCAGAGATGGAGCGTTATGCAGCTAAACTGGGAGCCGACTGCGCTTTCTTTATCACGGCAGAGCCTTCTTATGCGGAAGGTATAGGCAATGTACTCATGCCTGTTGACGTTCCTGGAGCAGGACTCGCAGGATATTATTTGGTAGTTGTAAAGCCCTCTGTAGCAGTGAGTACACGTGATGCCTATGCCGCCATCAAACCTCAAGCACCTGCCAAATGCTGCCGAGATATCGTTCGCCAACCCATAGACACTTGGAAAGCAGAATTAGTAAACGACTTTGAGGCTCCCATTTTTGCTATGCACCCTGAGTTGGGTGCCATCAAGCAACGCTTGTATGATGAAGGAGCTGTCTATGCTGCTATGAGCGGAAGCGGTAGTGCTCTTTTTGGCATTTATCGCCAAGCCCCCATCGGCATAGAGAAAGTATTTGCGGGAATGTTCTGCCAAACAATGAAGTTGTAAAACAACTCAACTCTAAAAAATAAGAAATCAACTTTCGCAAATGAGGAAGTTAGAGAAGTTAAAGAAGTTAAAGCCATATGCTTTATAGCTAAATATACAACAAAAGGCTATTGGCTATAACTTCTAACGACCGAAGGGATTGATAACTTCTTTAACTACTATAACTTCCCTACATGCGAAACTTCAGTAAAAAAAAATAAACATTATACACTATACATTCATATATGAACGAGTTTACTCATCAGAAGTTGATGGAAATCAAGCGCTCATTTAGGCTGTTGATGAATGGACCAGCCTCTCAGTCGATGCGCGAAAAAGGCATAGAATATAAGATCAACTGGGGTGTTCCCTTTATAGAACTCAAAAAAATGGCTATAGAATATGGCAAGGACTATGACTTGGCTATAGAGCTATGGAAAGAGAATATTCGTGAATGCAAGATCCTGGCAACTCTCATTATGCCTGTAGAAAAGATGCTTCCCGAGATAGCCGACCTATGGATGGAACAGGTGACGGGACAGGAAATAGCAGAGATGCTGGCCTTTAACCTGCTTCAGCATGTGGAATATGCTCCCGTCATAGCTTATCAATGGATAGCCTCCGACAAGCCTCTCTACGAAATCGCAGGTTATCATATTCTCTCACGTCTTTTTGCCTCTAAACGTGATGTCAACGAACGTGGAATTAATGAGTTCTTGGATCAGGCATCTATTGCCTTGCAAGGTGAACATATCGGTGTAAAGCATGCTGCAGCTAACTGCGTAATGCGTTTTGCCGACATGGACGAATCGTACGATGCTATCGCACAGAAAGCACTCAAAGGAATCCTATTCTAAAAAAAGTGTTTAATGTTTAGGGATAAGTTGATAATCACTAAACATTAAACACCAAATTCATTACTTTTCTGCCAAGAAAAACTTCTTGTATTCGCTCTCAAAGTTGGGCGTGAAAACACCTTTCCCCATGTGGTCGATAATCTCCTGTTTACCCCAAAAACGACCTCCAGCCAATTCTTCTTCATCAGGGCAAACAGTTCCATCGTAAAGGCAACGATGTACATACACCAGTTCCCTCTCCTTTTGACTTTCGAAGACATAATGCCCCAGGCTTATAGGCTCATAGTCTGTCATTCCAAGTTCTTCGCGCACCTCTCTTCGCAGAGCCATTTCCACACTCTCACCCAGGTCGACATGCCCGCCACAAGCCGTATCCCACTTGTCGGGCTGAATATCCTTCCAGGATGGGCGGTGTTGCAAGTAGAGCTCTCCCCTACTGTTGAACACATGCAGATGCACCACTGGGTGCAAGATTTTACAGCCATCATGAGCATGTCCTCGGCTGATGGCGCCCAAAATGTTGCCGTGCTCGTCTACCACAGGAAACTGTTCCTCCTCATTGTCGTGGCAAAAATTGAGTTCATTCATGACTTTATAAGTTGAGTTTATAATATACCATATTCCTCCGAATAACGCAACATCTGGTCGGTGTAACTTTCTGTATAGTCTAAAGAGACATCGACAGGGCTTCCTTGTTCATCGTAGAGAATGGTCATTTTGGGGTTGATAAATCCCTTGTATGGAGCAATATTCAGAGGTTCAAAGCGCTTGCGCACTTCATGATGAAGCGCAGGATCGATATAAACGGCATATTGCTCTACCAAGCTGCAAGCTGCCTGATAGTCTCCCTCGCTCTTAATGCGCTGAATTTCTGCGAGCAAATCACCGAAGACCCCTCTAAGGGCTTCATAATCTGTAACGCTTAGATAGGTCTTGTTCTCCCTCTTGACAAGCGAGACGGCTCCCTGAGCGTGTTCCAACGTCCACCAAGCAATGAGCGCCCTGTTGCGCATGTGCGCCTCTTCTATCTTATCACCTTCCTTGATACGTATGGTTTGTGTCAGCAAACCATTCATCAGATAAGAATAATACTGCGCCTTATAAGCTTCCATGTCAGGCAACAGTCCTAACTCCACCAACTTGGGGTCGGCCATGTAATACAATCCGAAAAGATCGGCACGCGCTTCCTCGATGGTGTTGCCATAGGCCTTGAGTGCATCAGGGTCGGTTCCTGGCAAAAGCTGTCCACTGCCATGTCCTAAACACTCATGCAGATCGGTGTGCAAGTCATCTGTCGAATGGCTGTATTTCTTGATAAGCTGTAGCGTTTCGTCATCGATAACAAACTCTTCGTTGAAGCCATTGCCCAGCGCAGCCATATTATAAGCCTCTGTAAGATTTCCGATGGTGACACTCTTCGATCCGTAAGCCTGCCTTATCCAGTTGGAGTTTGGCAGATTAATGCCTATGGCCGAAGCTGGATATTCATCGCCTCCCAACATGGCAGCACAGATCACATGGGCCGTGACGCCTTTTACTATGGGTTTACGGAAGCGTGAGTCGACAGGAGAATGATCTTCAAACCATTGTGCATGAGAACTAATGATTTGCGTGCGCTTGGTGGCCTCGAGATCTTTATATTCCACGATTCCTTCCCAAGTGCCTTTCAGCGCGAGCGGGTCACCATACACTTCTATAAATCCATTCACGAAGTCGACCATTCCCTCGTGTTGCTCCACCCAGGCGATGCTGTAGAGATCGAAGTCTGTCAGGTTGCCCGTATGATAATATTTTAGTAGTAGGTCGATGACGTGTCTCTGTTGCTCGTTTTCAGCAAACTTTTGCGCTTTGCGTAGCCAGGATGCGATTTCTCGAATAGCCTCACCATACATACCATTCTCTGCCCACACCAGCTCCACCATTTCACCATTGCGCTTAGTGAGTTTAGAGTTCAGTCCATACGAAGGTTGGCGCTCGTTGTCATCAGCATCCTTCATTTTAGCATAATAGCGTTCCACTTCGGCCTGCGTCACATTCTCGTAGAAGTTGCATGCAGATGTCAGCACAAGGTCTTCACCATCAGCCTGGTTTACGCGCTTAGGAAGCACCGTCTGATCAAAGATCACAGGCACGAGTTCGTCGAGCAAGTCTTCTTTCGTTTCGCCCTTCTTCAGTGGCAACAAGGCTTCGTCCATACCATCGACAAGTGCATAGAAGAAATCCTCGTCAAAGTCAGGTTTCATCTTCTCGCATCCATAGTGATGATAGATTCCGCTTGCAAACCATACACGTTTCAAGTATACAATGAGATGCTTGAAGTTGGTATCGTCAGCCTCTTTGCGCCCTATATAATATAGGTAAATAGCCTCAAGCGTTTTTCTGATTCGCAGATTGTATTTGCCTTGCTGGTCGAAGGTGATATCGCGCCCCATCAAGGTAGCTTTGGCAAGACAGAAGATGTAAAGTTTCTGAGAGAGAGAGAGGTTTTCAAACCCATTGAGACGATAACGCAACATCTGCAAGTCAGCAAATCGCTCGTCACTATAATTAAACTGCTTTTCGTCCATTCTATTATTGAGAATATTTAGTGTGGCTTATTTTTTCTTCTTCACTTCTGGGTGCAGGTTAAGATACTCCATACGATAATCGCGTGGTGTTATGCCTCGCATCTTGTAGAAAGCAGAATAGAAGCTTTGCCTGTTGGCAAAACCCACCATCTGCGATACATCCTCCATGTTAAGACTCAGATAACGGCGATCTGTCAGCACCGACATAGCTTCGTCGATTCTGTATTTGTTGATGAGTGTGGCGTAATTCATGTGAAACTTCACGCTGCACACTGCCGATACATAGCGGCTATTCGTGTTGAGGTCTTGTGCCAACTTTTTAGCCGAATAATCCTTATCCATAAATTTCTTCTGTATAAGAAGTATGTTTAGGATTTTGGTATGCAACTCGTCCAAAACATCAGGGCTGATGCTGGCTTGATAGCTCGCCCCCGACTCCTTGTATTCTCTAATATTATATTTTGCCATATTTATGTATTTGTAATGTATATTAATTCATAATAGTCTTTATACACGTAACATCGAATCCTACAAGCCCGTAGTTGAGGTTTCGGCTGTCGTACGAAAGTTTTACAATTTTAAATGCAAAAATAATCATTTTATCCAATATTATGAAATATCCTGCCCACTTTTTCTAAAAAAATGATTACCTTTGCATCAACTTCATACTAAGAATATTCAAAAATACTACAGGAATATGAAATTTATAGGAATCATACCAGCCCGATACGCCTCTACGCGTTTCCCAGGTAAGCCATTGGCGCTACTGGGGGGCAAACCCGTCATCCAACATGTCTATGAGAAAGTAGCAGCAGTTCTTGAAGCGGCTTATGTTGCCACCGACGACGAACGCATCTATGAAGCAGTAAAGGCGTTTGGCGGACAAGTGGTCATGACTCGCACCGACCACAAGAGCGGCACTGACCGCATCGAGGAAGCTATTGAGAAAATTGGTGGCGACTGGGATGTCATCGTCAACGTACAGGGAGATGAGCCTTTTGTGGAAAAGAGTCAACTCAACACCATCTGCCATTGCTTTGACGATGCTTCTACGCAGATTGCCACACTGGGTAAGCCTTTCGACAATATGGAGGCGGTTGCCAACCCCAATAGCCCCAAGATAGTTGTCGACAATATGGGCTTTGCCATGTACTTCTCGCGAAGCATCATACCCTTTGTGCGTGGCTACGAACAGGAAGCATGGCTCACCCACTACCCTTTCCTCAAGCACCTCGGCATCTATGCTTACCGCAAGGAGGTGCTGCGCCAGATTACTCTGTTGCCACAAAGCTCACTTGAGATTGCAGAGAGCTTGGAGCAACTCAGATGGTTGCAGAATGGATTTAAGATAAAAGTAGGAACAACAGACGTAGAAACGGTTGGTATTGACACACCGCAAGATTTGGAGCGTGCCGAGCAATTTTTGAAAAACAAGTAATATAAAATACTCAACTTTCGCAAATGGGGAAGTTAAAGGATTTAAAGAAGTTAGAGAAGTTAGAGAAGTTAAAGCCATATGCTTTATAGCTAAATATACAACAAAAAAGGCTATTGGCTATAACTTCTAACGACCGAAGGGAGTGATAACTTCTTTAACTACTATAACTTCCGTACACGCTAAACTTCAGAAAATACTAATATTATAGAATAACAGATGAGCCCTTCTCTCTTCGAATGGTCTGTATCGCAATTCATTGCGCAACATCAGCTACTCGACAAGGCAAAACCATACTTGGTGGCCCTGTCGGGTGGAGCCGACAGCGTGGCCCTATTGTTGGCACTTTGCCATTTAGACTACCGAGCCGAAGCCTGTCATTGCAACTTTAGACTGCGTGGCAACGAGTCTGACCGCGACGAACAGTTCTGCGTGGCCCTGTGCCAGCGACTCTCTGTGCCACTCCACCGCATACACTTCGACACCACCCAGTATGCATCACTTCACAAAGTCAGCATTGAGATGGCTGCACGCGAACTGCGCTATCGGTATTTTGAGCAACTACTGACCGACACAGACGCACAGGGCATCTGTGTGGCTCATCATCGCGATGACAGCGTAGAGACATTTCTCATCAACCTGATTCGAGGTACTGGCATCAATGGGCTTACTGGTATTGCCCCTCGCCACGATCATGTGATACGCCCATTGCTCAATGTAAGCCGACAAGACATATTGGATTATCTCGCCCAGCAACAACAAGACTACGTAACCGACAGCACCAACCTCGTGCCGGATGTAGTGCGCAACAAAATCAGACTACAGGTGTTACCCCTGCTCCGCACCATCAACCCCTCAGTGAGTGACAGTATAGCCACAACTGCTCAGCATTTGAGCGAAGCCAACAAAATGCTGGAAGCCATCATAGATAACAGCCAACTTATCGTTACCGACAGCCAGGGTGTGACTTATATCAAAAAAGAGCTTCTCTTGGCGCAAGCCAGTCCTGAGTTTGTTCTTCATACCCTACTTGCGCCCTTCCACTTCTCGGGTACTTCTATCGCTGAAATTTTGAGCAGTATCGATGCTGTAGGCAAACGTTGGCAATCATCTACACATCAACTGGTTATCGACCGCAAAAACATCCTAACACGAAGCCTTGATGCCTCTTCGAGAGTAGCCCCAACAATCAAGATTCCTGAGGCTGGAAAATACAACCTTCAGAGGGAGGATTCCTTCATCAAGGTTGACACCTACGAACGGACTCCTGATTTCCACCCCAGTCGAAAACCAATGATAGTTACGCTGGATGCCGACAAGGTGGACTTCCCACTCACGCTACGTTCGCCACGCACAGGCGACCGATTTCGTCCGTTTGGCATGAAAGGCAGTAAGTTGATCAGCGACTTCCTTACAGATGTCAAGTGTAGCGCTTTCGACAAAGACGACCAGCTACTTATTGAAGATGCCCATCAACACATTGTATGGCTCGTAGGTCATCGCACGTCAGACGACAGTCGCATCGACAACCACACCACTCGCATCCTTCAAATCGAATATTTATCTTAACATGGAATTCATCAATCATCACTTCGTTAATGCTGGTCTGTTGCTCTGCATCGCTGTGCTTATATTTCACATTTATGACCTGCGTAAAAAACTAAAACAACAGTCTTTTATTATCCGAAGACTACACCTGCAGGAACGCTCCCAACTGGCAGAGTTAGAAACCCGACCACAAGAGACGCTCAACAAACAAGAGAGTCTCTTTGTGCGCATCTGCCAATATATGGATGATGAAAAACCCTATACCGAACCAGACTTCAAACCCGAAAATCTCGCTAAAGCGCTCGCCACAAATCGTACCTATCTGGCACATGCCATCAAAATCTACGCAGGCGGACTCACCATCAACCAATTCATCACTCGCTATCGCCTACGTTACGCCTCACAGCTCTTAGAGAATAATCTAAGTAGCTTTACACTCACTGAGATAGCAGAGAAAGCAGGATTCTCTTCTCGAAGCACATTCAATAGACTGTTTGCACAGTTCTTTGGCGTCTCGCCATCATGCTACGAGGAAATGCTCTCTCGCCAGCGAGCTGGCGAAACACCTTCTCTTTGAGAGAAGACTTTCGAAAAATAAGAAAGTGACGAAAAACCAGCTGCATAAGCTACTTCCTCTAAACGTTCTTTAGGATTTTCAAGCATCAACTCTTTGGCTTTCGCTATTCTCAGTCCCGTCACCCATTCACTGAAGTTTACACCATGCACTTCCTTCAGAAATCGGGAAAGATAGGTATGATTTGTTCCGACATAGGCTGCCAAAGTGTCAAGCATCAAGTTTTGCTCCGTATATTTCTCTCTTGCAACCCAAACTCTCAGTTTACTGTCTATCAGATTGAAAACCACGTTATTGCGCGGTATAGAAACAGACACTTGGGCTTTCTCCTGCTCTTCCCACTCTACATAAGCTTTTTCAATTTCACCATACGAAAAACTGCGATTCAGAAAGCTTATAACTACGAAGAAATTAAACAGTAATGCGTAGCACTGAAAGAGAAAATTAAACCAAATGCCCTTGAATATAGAAATAAAAGCCAGCACACCTAACAGGACCATCAGCACAATAATCTTATTGGTCCATGCTACAAACCGACGCTTATCTTCGGCAAAATAGTTGGCCATCACCTTTTCGTTATGCAGATAGAGTCTTCGATATTTATACAAAAAAGTAGCCAGATATTCAATGAGTAAAAGTGAGATAAAGCCTGTTACCCAGTTTCTCACTGCATCGAAAAACGGATGCATAGATAGAGCACAAACGCCTATCACACATAGCCATTTGATAAAATCTACGAGAAGACGTCTGCGAGTGAGATAATGATGATCAAGGAGATTGCACAAAGCATAATGGAAGATAATATATAACAGATAGATAGCGATGACTTCATTATAAATATCGGTCACTGTAGGTGTTATAAAGCGATCGTTGTAGAATACTCCCCAATAGGTTATTTTCAAACTCATCACTAAATAACCTGCAGCCAACAGCATTTTGGAGCGTCTATAGTACTTGTAAACACCTTCTCCATCTGGAGTTGTGAAAAAGAGTAATACCAACCCGAAGAATAGGCTCGTCGCTCCCACACACAACAAAAACTCACGATAAAAGAGGATAGTTGACATAAACATATATGTAGTAAGTTTTGGTTTTTCTGCAAAAATACATAAACTATTCGAAAAACGCTTTCCCAATAATGAAAAAATAATTATCAATAATGCAAATTGTTTATAAACAGACTATTAGCTCTTTATTTTTGTGCACAATAATAGCTTTAATTTACATCATAAATGATTTTTAATAACATAATTTGGCGATATTACAAGTAACCAAATGAGTAATTTTTGATTTTACAAGTCATTTTCATCAGGCTGCATTATCTTTGCAGTACAAAATAGGAAATTATAATAAGTTCTATCATTAACTTTTCTCACACGCATTGAATGTCATAAAGTTTACAAGGTTTTTTAGTTAAGTATAGTATTATGTGATTCTTTAGGTGACAGATAATAGTATAAGTATGTTTTCAAGGTATACAGGACCCGATCGTGAGATTGGGTTCTGTTTTTTTAATATCCAACTCAATCCCATTATTTGACCCATTATTACAGTTCACACAAAATATAGTTGTGTTTAATAGTAAACAACACTGAGAAATAATATATTAACAACTCAGGGGAAAGCCCCTGTGGTGAACTGAGTAATTACTTTCGCAAATGGGTAAGTTAAAGAATTTAAAGAAGTTAGAGATGTTAAAGCCATATGCTTTATAGCTAAATATACAACAAAAAGGCTATTGGCTATAACTTCTAACGACCGAAGGGAGTGATAACTTCTTTAACTACTATAACTTCCGTACATGCGAAACTTCAATAAAAATAGTAATAACTGAGTCAACTCGTATTATCAATAAAGCGTAAAGTGGTCAACTAAAATCGTTAAACCACAAACTAAAATCGTTAAACAACAAGATAAATCTTTATTCAAAAGCTTTGAATATATGTTCAAAGGTTCTGAATATACGTTCAAAGGCTTTAGATATATATTCAAAGCCTTTGAACGGAACTTTTAATCAAATTTATGTGCGGTTTAAAGACTTTTTTATACAACAACCTCAAGCTATTTATTTCTATATCATTATGAGCATTTTTGATTTTCTTTTATTTTGCCTGTTAGATACAAGTTGCAGAAAAATATTGCTTTTTCGTGTTTTTATTGTATCTTTGCAAAAGATAAGCTGTATCTCAGCAAAATGTTCAAACAATATCTCATAAAATACCGCCCAGCCCAATAAGCCGCCCGATACTTTGAAAAAGTAAATAAAAATGAAAAAAAGAAACACCATCATTCTATGCACTTCCTTGCTGATACTGCTATCATGCAGTTGGTACGTATACTCTTGCTATCACATGAGTCGTGAGAAATGGGTAGCATCACGAGCTACTATCGGCGCCTACTCTCAGTATGAACTCAGAATCGATAATAAGGTGCTATTCTCCTTGGGCTGCGACACAACCCTGTTAGAGGCTAACTTCGTTAATCAATGGAACCTGCTACCTTCTTGTAGAGGACTCCTACTTGCAGAAGACAACAACGCTCTTCATCACCATCGCTATGCAGGGCTGACAGCCTCACAAGTTTGCCAAGCTATCCTCGACTCTCTTCACACGCTACGAAAAAATAGCCAGTGGGTGCTTCACGAAACCGACTATTATTTTCACTCCCATCAGGTACGCGATGAGGGATATGGTATGATTGCAGAATATGCGCAGCAACAAAAAGCACAGCTCAAACAGGTAAACAAACTCTACGACTCTTTACAGCATGCAGCAGACAATCAACATCTCCGCATTGTGAGAAAGGTCTCGTACAAGGCCTTTTTTGGTCCATCAAATGAACACAAAAGAAGTTTGCCTTGCTTGATGGAGAAGAAAGACACCATAAGAGGCATGAACCTATTCCGACTCACCACACATGCGCTCCCCGATTCCATCGTTGCCGTGAACTACCATGCAGCAGCAGTTGTGCTTCGTCTATTGACATTACCCTTGCGTAAGTCTGTAACGGAAGTACTTAAAAAAGACTCTACTGGCGTATATCAAGGCGAAAGAGACTCTCTTTTCCATCCTCACGGACACGGAGCATGGATGGGGCGTGATGGAAGTTTCTATGAGGGCCACTGGCAACATGGTCAGCGCAACGGATTCGGGGTAGGCATCAAACCTAAAGAGCCACTCCGTGTAGGAGAATGGAAAAGCGGACGATACCAAGGCGAGAGACTCGTTTATACCTCTGAACGTATTTACGGCATCGACATTTCCAAGTATCAACACATCCAAGGCAAAAAGAAGTTTCCCATACTGTGGAATAAGTTACGCATCAACCATTTGGGCAACATTAGTCGCAAGAAAGTAAGTGGCAACGTGAGCTACCCCATCAGTTTTATCTACATCAAGTGTACCGAAGGAGCCACACTGCTCAATCCCTACTATCGTAAAGACTATCAAGCGGCACGTGCTCATGGCTTTAGAGTGGGTAGCTACCACTTCTTCTCCACACGAAAGTCTGGTCTGCAGCAGGCTCGCAAGTTTATGAAGCATGCCCAAGTGAGACGAGGCGATTTCCCACCCGTACTCGATCTCGAACCCACACCACGCCAAATAAAGCAGATGGGAGGGCCCAAGGCCATGTTTACACAGGTGAGAGCATGGCTCAGATATGTAGAAAAAGCCACAGGTACACGCCCTATCCTCTACATCAGTCAGATGTTTGTAAACCGATATTTCAGCATGGCGCCCGACCTTAAACGCAACTATCGCGTATGGATAGCGCGCTATGGCGAATACAAGCCCGATGTGCGCTTGGTGTTGTGGCAGTTGTGCCCTGACGGCAGAGTGAGCGGAATACGCGGACACGTAGACATCAATGTTTTCAACGGCTATCGTGATGCTTATCAGAAATTTCTTCAAGAGGAGATTGTTAAATAATTGTGTTAAAGTTAGTTATCAAAAACAACAACCTATACTTTTTTTTACTATATTTGCGAAAATTAGGTGAAAGTATAGAGAATGAGACAACTTAAGATACAGAAAAGCATCACCAACCGTAACAGCGAGGCACTCGACAAGTACCTTGTAGAGATTGGTCGTGCACCCATGGTTTCGATTGACGAAGAGATAGAACTTGCCCAGGCCATCAAGAAAGGAGGTCGAGCTGGCGAGCGTGCTAAAAACAAACTGGTAGAGGCCAACTTGCGTTTTGTCGTGTCTGTGGCCAAGCAGTATCAGCATCAAGGACTGACTCTGACCGACCTCATCGACGAGGGTAACATAGGCCTCATTAAGGCAGCAGAGCGTTTTGACGAAACTCGTGGATTCAAGTTTATCTCTTACGCTGTATGGTGGATTCGCCAGAGCATCTTACAGGCTATTGCCGAGCAGAGTCGCATAGTGCGATTGCCCCTCAACCAAGTGGGGTCACTCAACAAGGTGAACCACGAAATCAACAAGTTTGAGCAAGAGAACCTACGTAGACCCAGTGTGGAGGAAATCGCAGCACGCACGGGAGTAGACGAAGAAAAAATATCGCAGAGCATGGCAGCAAGTGGACATCATGTGAGCATCGATGCCCCCTTTGGCGATGACGACGACAATGCGATGGTAGACGTCATGGCCAGTGGCGATGACAGCCGCACCGACAAGCAAGTTGATCACGAGAGCATGGCCATGGAGCTCAAGCAGGTGCTCGGCCAGGTACTCAAAGAGCGTGAACGACAAATCATCTGCGCCTGCTTCGGTATTGGCGAACCAGAAAAAGGGCTTGAGGAAATAGGCGACAAGATGGGACTTACGCGTGAACGCGTGCGCCAAATACGCGAGAAAAGCATCTCGAAACTCAGAGAATCGGGATATGTCAAAATATTGATGAAATACCTTGGATAGCAGATTGTTGCTTCGTAAGTTTATAATCATGGCTTGCTTGCTGCTGATGTCGGCAAGCATCTCTGCCAAAGTGAAAGCACCGAATATCGAGTTTCGTGATTCGGTGCTTCGTTTGGTATTTACCTATGCCAAGCGCACTGACACCACAGGTCTGGATGGTTCACAGAGTTATGCTTACACCAAGATGCAGATGCACACCAACAAGCGCAACGCCACCTTGATGCTTGTTCCCTCAATGTATGCCATAGCTCATGGCACTGGCCGCCACTTCATCAGCGAATACTATGCCAAGATAACACGCCACAACGAAACTTTCACCGATCAACGCCTGCTCCATTTGAGTACGGTGCCCCACCGCCGCAACATTATGTCATACGTCATTACGTATGTCACTCCTAATGTCTTTGACGAAAACTTATTTCAAAACAACATCCTGTCTCCTTTTCACCCTGCCAACCGTAGGTTTTACACCTACAAGGTGACTCCCCTTGCCTTCGACAAGGCACAGGTATATGCCTACCCCAAAGTGAAAAACACGCAAACCGTAGAAACCAAGGCCGTGGTGAATAGCAAGACGGGAAAAGTATACATGGTAGACTTTGAGGGTGAATACGACATGACTCGTTTTTTCGTATCCATCGTGATGGGCAAAGAGGGCTATCAGTCGCTCTTGCCTGATAGATGCAACCTAAAGGCCAATTTCCGTTTTATGGGCAACAATATTACGGGTATGCTCTCTGCATACTACAATCTACCCAAACTCATTTCCGACTCACTCAACAACGTAGCCGACACGACACTAATGGCACAGGTGCGCCCCGTATTACTCAACGAGAAAGAGCTGCTCATCTATGATGAGTACTTCAAAGAAAAGAATCGTCGCGACTCTCTCAGCCAGGTAGAGGGTGCCCAGAAGAAGCGCAACTTTGTCAAAGATGTGCTCTGGGATATTGTGGGAGACAATATGGTGAATCGTATACAGCAAGACTTTGGTAAGGAAAACCAAGGATATGTACGCTTAAGTCCCATCCTCAATCCGCTATACATGGGTTACACCAGGCGAAAAGGACTTATCTATAAGTTTGACATACGTAGCTCCTATTCTTTCAACGACAACATCCAGTTGGGTGTGCGCTTTAGGGCGGGTTATAGCTTCAAACTCCATCAGCTATACTTCAATATTCCAGCCACCTTCAACTACAATCGCAAGCACGAGGGCTATTTGGAAATGACTTATGGCAGTGGCAATCGTATCAACACCAACGTCATTGCACGCAACATCCTCAACATCCCTAAAGACGATGACGAAGAGATAGACGTGCAGCAGAAAAACTACACCGAGTTTACTGATAGCTATTTCCGTCTCACTAACCACTGGATGTTTACACCCAAATGGGGATTTGAGGTGGGAGTTACGGCTCACCATCGCAAGGCGCTCCACCCTGAGTTTTACGAAACGTATGGCTATCCATCGAAGTATCGCTCTGTCGCACCTGCCGTGGGCTTGATATGGCGTCCATTAGGACCTAAAGGCGTGACAGTGACAGCCGATTATGAGCGAAGCATCAAGGGATTTTTGAGCTCAAACATTCCATACGAACGCATAGAGCTTGATGCCAAAGGCATTTTCTATGCCAGCAGACGACAATTGTATTCAGCACGTCTCGGTGCAGGATTCTATACAATGAGAGGCTCACACTGGTATTTCATCGACTACTCCAACTTCAACGACAACTACATCCCTGGAGGATGGAACGACGACTGGAGTGGCTCGTTTGAATTACTGCCTTCCGAATGGTATAACTCATCAGAATACTATGTGCGTAGCAACTTCACTTATGAGCGACCGATGCTTTTTGCTGCCTGGACTCCCTTAGTGGGCAGATATGTAGAAGCAGAACGGTTCTATGTTAATGCCCTTCTGGTAGAGAATCTACACCCCTACACCGAATGGGGCTATGGCTTCAGTACTCGACTACTGTCGATGGGCATATTTGCAGGCTTCAAAAACGCCAAGTTCTACGGAATAGGTTGCAAGTTTGATTTCGAACTCTTCCGCAACTGGTAAAAAATACACCTTATTTATATTATATATTGATCTTTATGAACTCACATCTCACTGTTTATAAGGCAAGTGCTGGCTCTGGCAAGACATTCACACTGGCGAGAGAATATATGACCTTAATAATAAACAATCCACACGCTTACCGCACCATCTTGGCTGTGACCTTCACCAACAAGGCCACTGAGGAGATGAAGACTCGTATTCTAAGTCAACTCTACGGCATAGCACACGGACTGAAAGAATCGAAAGGCTACTTGGTACAGATACAACAAGCACTGCCCCATCTCTCCCAGGCACAGATAGAGCAGAATGCAGCAACGGCGCTCAGCCTCCTGGTACACAACTACAATTACTTCAGGGTGGAGACTATCGATACGTTTTTTCAGAGCGTACTGCGTAACTTGGCAAGGGAACTCGACCTTACAGCCAACCTGCGCATAGGACTCAATGACTATCAGGTGGAACAACAGGCTGTAGACCAGCTGATAGAAGACTTGGGAAAAACCGACCGCCTGCTCTACTGGATCATGGACTACATCAAGTCGAACATTGCTGATGACAAAAGTTGGAATGTCATCGGTGAAATCAAGCATTTCGGTGAGAACATCTTCCGCGACTACTACAAGAGTGCTGCCAAGAATCTCAATGCCATCATGGAAGAGGAAGACTTCTTCAAGAAGTTTATGGGCAAGATGAAGAAAATCAGAAAAGATGCTCAAGACCATCTCACACAGATAACAACCAGCTTCTTCGAAACTCTCGACGAAAACGGACTGGATGCCTCCGACTTCGTATATGGCAAAACAGGTATATACGGCTATTTTGTCAAACTCCAAGCAGGTATCTACGACGACGAAAAACTGCTTGGCAAGCGGGTGCTTGCTGCCTTAGAAGACGAGAAAGCATGGCTGACAGCAGCCAATGCACACCCAGGCAATCCCGTCTTCGACTTGGTTTGTAGCACCTTAGCACCCCTGCTGCGCCACGCCGAAGAAAACCGACCTCAACTGGTAAAACTCTTCAAGAGCGCTGACCTCACCCTGCGCAACCTTAACCAGTTGCGACTTCTGGGCAGCATCGAGAAAAAAGTGCGCCAACTCAATGAGGAAGCCAACAGATTCCTCCTCAGCGACACACAGACGCTACTCCACTCGCTCATGCAAGACAGCGACTCGCCTTTTATCTTCGAAAAGATAGGCACACAGTTAGAACACATCATGATAGATGAGTTCCAGGACACCAGCACCATACAATGGCAGAACTTCAAGGTGCTCCTCGATGAAACCATGAGCCATCAAGGTGCGGGCAACCTCATCGTGGGCGACGTAAAACAGAGTATCTATAGATGGCGCTCTGGAGACTGGCGTCTACTCAACAACATAGAGCAACAATTTGATAAGGGACGACTCGATATTCAAACACTCGACACCAACTATCGCTCCGACCGCAACATCATCGACTTCAACAACGCCTTTTTCATCGCTGCTGCCGATGCTGAATACGAGCAGCTCAAGGTCAACTCGCCTGAAGAAGCCGAAGAGATGAAGAAAGCCTATTCGGACGTAGCGCAGAAAGTACCTCAAAGTAAGCCTGCAAACGGCTATGTGCAGCTCAAGCTACTGAGCAAGGAAGACTGGAGAAACCGCACCCTGGATTATACGCTGCATACCATCAAGCAGCTCACCAAACAAGGAGTGAAGCCCAATCAGATAGCCATTCTGACAAGAACCAACCAAGTCATCAAGGAGGTAGCTGCATATCTCATGAACAACGACTGTCAGTTCCAGCTCGTCTCTGATGAGGCATTCCGACTGGACGCCTCGCAGGCGGTCAACGCTCTTGTTACAGCACTGCGACTGCTCACTCACCCCGAAGACAACATTACAAGAGCCACCCTCAAGAAGTATGCGCTTCAGTTTCTCGCAAGCGATGAAATCGTGAAGCAAATAGAAGAACAACGCGACCTGCTGCTACAGAAACCTATCTTCGACCTGGTGGAGCACCTTTTTGCAACACTTCAACTGGGATCCATCGAGGAGATGAAGAATCAGAGTGCATACATCTGTGCTTTCTACGATCAGATGACCAACTATCTGCAAGACAACAGCTGCGACATCGATGCCTTCATCAAGGAATGGGACAACAACCTACATGAGAAAAGCATTCATAGCGATGGTCTTGACGGCATACGCCTCGTCACGATACATAAGAGTAAAGGATTGGAGTTCGACTATGTCATCATACCCTACTGCGATTGGCAGTTGGAAAAAGCGTCAGGCACATTATGGTGTACGCCTACCGTTGAACCCTTCTCTGAAATTCCACTCGTTCCGGTAAACTTCATCGCCAAACAGATGAAGGGAAGCATCTACGAGGACGATTATCACCACGAACATCTGCAAAACATGGTAGACAATATGAACCTTCTCTATGTAGCGTTCACCAGAGCCAGCCATGGACTCTTTGTCGTAGGACATCGTGACACAGATAACTTCCGTAGTGCTCTGATAGAAAAGGTGTTACCAACGGTAGAGAAAGTGCTACAAGAGCAAGAAGTACCTGTGAAAATCGAACAGGAGATCGACGACATCTATTTCGAATACGGCAACCTTACTTACGAGGAGACAAAAGAAGATACATCCCAGCCATCAGCCAACGTCTTCAACCAGCCTGTCAGCTACATCAATGTACCTTTGAAGGTGAATACCGCTTTGCCTGTGTTCAGACAGAGTAACAAAAGTCGTGACTTCATAGAGGGCGATGAAGCCGAAGAACAGCAGAAATACTACATCAAGTTGGGTACGATTCTTCACAACCTGTTCTCCACGATTCGCACCAGCGAAGATATTGATGAAGCCTTGCGACAACTGGAAATTGACGGAATGATCTACGACGACAACCTATCGCGCCAAAGACTGGAAGCGATGATACGCAAGCGACTCGAATCAGAACAGGTGGCACATTGGTTTGCACCTCACTGGACACTCTTCAACGAGTGCTCCATACTGAGCGTGGAAGATGGAAAGGTGGTAGAACATCGCCCTGACCGTGTAATGAGGGATGGCAACAAGACTATCGTTGTCGACTTCAAATTTGGTAAGCCCCACCCCGAACACCACAACCAGGTGAGACAGTATATGCAACTGCTAAACAACATGCAGGATAGTGACAGTTCTCAACAGGTAGAAGGCTATCTATGGTACGTCTATCCCAACAAGATTGTCAAAGTGGAAGCATGAAACAAGACAGCATACACGTAGACTGACAATCTGATGCTCCGTAGGCTTTCCGCCAGTACACAGAGCCCATACTTCAACGCCTACACGAAAATTTCATCACAAATAGAAGAAACTTGAAGAATATGAAATCATTTCTCGCCTTTGTAGCACAAGACATCTTACAAAAATATGGAAACGACTTAAGCGATATTGCCATCGTCTTCCCCAATAAGCGCGCATCTCTGTTCCTTAACGAACAGCTCGCACGCCTCGTCGACCATCCCCTGTGGAGCCCCACATACATCACCATCAGCGACCTCTTTCGTCAGCACACACCACTCAAGGTAGCCGACCCCATCAAGCTGGTTTGCGACCTACACAAGTCGTTTGTCAACTGCACGGGCATCGACGAAACCCTCGACCATTTCTATGGTTGGGGGCAGTTGCTCATTACCGACTTCGACGATGTAGACAAAAACATGGCATCGGCTCAGCATCTTTTTGCTAATCTCAGAGACATACACGAGCTGGATGATGTGTCATATCTCACTGAAGAGCAGAAGGAAATCATCAAGAAGTTTTTCAGCCATTTCTCTGAAGACCACAACACCGAACTGAAGAAAAGATTCTTGCAGTTGTGGAGCCACTTCTTAGACATCTATAACGACTTCAACGAGCGACTCGCTGAACAAAACTTAGCCTACGAAGGTGCGCTCTACCGACGCGTAGTGGAAGACGACTCTATCGTTTTTAAGCATAAGAAATATCTCTTTGTAGGATTTAATATGATGCAACAAGTGGAGCAAAAACTCTGTATGCGACTACAGAAAGAGGGAAAGGCTACCTTCTATTGGGATTACGACCAATACTACATGAGTAATGGCAACGAGGCAGGATATTACATCCGACAACTCATAAAGATATTTGGTAATGAACTTGCAGAAATCTCTGACAATGAACTATATAACGCATTCAGCTCAAGCAAGGACATAACCTATATCAATGCACCCACCGACCACATTCAGGCTCGATACGTACACACTTGGTTGATGGAAAACGAACGCTTTAAGCAAGGTCGAAAAACAGCCATCGTGCTGGCCGATGAAAGTCTACTCCCTACCGTGATCCACTCTTTGCCTGAGGAGGTAAAACGCGTCAACATCACTTTGGGTTATCCTCTGCAACAAACTCCTTTCTATAGTTTGGTGCAGAAGCTCATCGACCTTCAAACTTTGGGTTATAACCAAGAACGCGAATCCTATCGGCTGCGTTATGTAAACCATGTGCTACGTCACCCTTATGCTATTTACATCACTCCCCAACATGCACAGTTGTACAACGACCTGCACGAGCAGAAAGTCTATCTGCCATCGCGTCAGTGGTTGTTGAGCCTGAGTGAAGACGAGGGAACAAAACTACTCTTTGGCGGTGTTGAGGACAGCGAAAACTTCAACCTCTCACTTGTACAATATCTACTCGATATATTAAAAGTAATAGGCACACAGGCACGCGAAGTCGAAGACCCACTCTTCCAAGAGTCGCTCTTCCGCACCTATACTCTGCTCAATCGACTTCACCAACTCATCGACGCTGGCGACCTCATCATCGACATCATTACCCTGCAGCGACTTGTATTGCAACTCATGCAGACCACCAGCATCCCTTTCCATGGCGAACCAGCTGAAGGCATTCAGATCATGGGTGTACTGGAAACGCGCAACCTTGATTTCGACCATATCATCGTTCTTTCTGCCAGTGAGGGCAATCTGCCTAAAGGTGTCAGCGACTCTTCCTTCATCCCGTATGCTCTGCGCAAGGCTTACGGTCTGATCACTGTTGACAACAAAGTAGCCATTTACTCTTACTACTTCCACAGCATGTTACAAAGAGCTAACGACATCACGCTCACTTACAACAACTCTACAGAGGACGGACATACTGGAGAGATGAGTCGCTTCATGCTACAACTCTTAGTAGAAGGCTCGCACGCTGTGAAAAGAAGAGCTTTGGCATCAGGACAGGTTCCACTCCCGCCCGACCAAAAAAATATTGAGAAGACCGAAGCTATGATACATCAACTCATTGATGGAAAGACACTTTCGCCAACTTTTATAAACACATACTTAAGATGCCAAAAGCGCTTTTATTATCGTTATATCTTAGGCTTGAAAGAACCCGAAGAACTGGAAGACGAGATAGACAACCGTCTCTTTGGTCTCATCTTCCATCGTGCTGCCGAACTATTCTATCTGCAGTTTGCCCGTCCTGAAGATATAAAAGAAGACGAGAAAGGCAACATACACCTGGTACGCCCCCTCATGATTGGCAAGCAAGAAATCACCTACGCCTTAGAGCACGACGAAGTACTCTATCGCATGGTGGACGAGGCTTTCGCAGAAGAACTTTTCCGTCTGAAGAAAGGTAGCAAATTGCCCCATTTCAACGGTCTGCAACTCATCAATCGCGAAGTTATCATCAGTTACCTCAAACAACTCTTGCGCATCGACGAACGATTGGCTCCCTACACCATCTTAGGTCTTGAGACAGAGGTGAAGCAATCCTTTGAGTTCGACACACCTATCGGCAAGAAAACCATCGCCTTAGGCGGTTACATCGACCGACTTGACGCTGTTGCTGCCAACGGGAATCCAGGTGTTGGCAACATTGCAGAGCGCATACGTGTCATCGACTATAAGACAGGCCGCAAACCTCAACGATTCCCTACTGACGTAGAAGCAATTTTCGATCCAAGCAAGATTTCGCAACACACCGATTACTATCTGCAGGCCATACTCTATTCATTCATCGTGAGTCAAGACAAGCGCTTCAATAAAGGTTCTAATCCTGTAAGCCCAGGACTACTCTTCATACAACAGGCAGGAGGCAAGGACTACGACCCCACGCTACTCTTTGGAAAGGAGCCCATCCTTGACGTCACAAAACATCAGGAATTATTCATGACGCATCTGGAACAGCTCATCGGCGAGATATGCAATCCTGAAAATCCACTTGTAGCCACCTCCGACAAGCAGCGCTGCGAGTTCTGCCCATTCACAGCCTTATGCAAGTAGAATCCTATAAGCGCGAAACATCCCGGCAGGCATGAGAGAAAAATAGAATTAAAAAAGAAAAGAAATAGAAAGGTATTTTTCCTATTTTTAGCAAACTCTTGCCATCTATATTTGGTCAAGTCTAAAAAAGGATGTACCTTTGCAACAACTTATACAATAATTGCAGCCAATGGAAACAAAAAACAAAGATATCCGCATAGCCGTTGCTGGTACAGGCTACGTAGGCTTGAGCATTGCCACACTGCTCAGTCAGCATCATCAGGTAACCGCTGTTGACGTTGTGCCCGAGAAGGTGGAACTCATCAACAATCGACGCTCGCCCATACAGGACGAATACATCGAGAAATATCTCAAAGAGAAGGACCTCCATCTCACAGCAACGACAGATGCAGAGGCTGCCTACAAGGACGCCGACTTTATCGTCATTGCCACGCCTACCAACTATGACCCAGCAAGAAACTACTTCGACACAACACACGTAGAAGAAGTTATACACTTGGTGATGAAGGTAAACCCCGAGGCTATTATGGTCATCAAGAGCACCATTCCAGTGGGCTATACAGAAATGATACGTAAGAAGTTGGGATGCAACAATATCATCTTCGCGCCAGAGTTCTTGCGTGAGAGCAAGGCTCTCTACGACAACCTCTACCCCAGCCGTATCATCGTGGGCCGCCCCAAAGACGACGAGCGTCTCGATCAGGCAGCGCATACCTTTGCCGAGCTCTTACAGGAAGGCGCACTGAAGCCCGACATCGACACCCTCTTCATGGGACTCACAGAGGCAGAAGCCGTTAAGCTCTTCGCCAACACCTATTTGGCACTGCGTGTAAGCTTCTTCAACGAGTTGGATACGTATGCTGAAATGAAGGGGCTTGACACAAAGTCGATTATCGATGGCGTAGGTCTCGACCCACGCATTGGCTCTTTCTACAACAACCCTTCGTTTGGCTATGGAGGTTACTGCCTACCTAAGGACACCAAACAGCTCTTAGCCAACTATACAGATGTGCCCGAAAACCTCATCCAGGCCATTGTGGAAAGCAACCGCACTCGCAAAGACTTCATTGCCGACCGTGTACTCAGTATGGCAGGCTATTACAAAGGCAACAGCAGCTACGCCCCAGAGAAGGAGCATACTTGTGTCATCGGCGTGTACCGACTCACGATGAAGAGCAATAGCGACAACTTCCGTCAGAGTAGCATCCAGGGTGTCATGAAGCGCATCAAGGCTAAGGGCGCCCAAGTCATCGTCTACGAGCCTACGCTTGAGAATGGAACCACCTTCTTTGGTAGCCGTGTTGTCAACGACCTACAGGAGTTTAAAGATCTCAGCCAGGCCATCATCGCCAATCGTTACGACACAGCACTCAATGATGTGAAAGATAAAGTTTACACGCGCGACATCTTCCGTCGTGACTAACAAACGACTATAGGGTCAAAGAATAATCAAGAATAATGAATAATAACAAATAACAATTAAACAGATAACTATAAAAAAGAATAGAATATGGCAAAATTAATTATCAATTCTTATGAAGAATTTGCCTCTCACTTAGGAGAGAGATTAGGAGAATCAGAGTGGTTGCAGGTAGACCAGGAGCGCATCAACAAGTTTGCTGACGCAACCCTTGACCCACAATGGATACATGTAGACGTAGAACGTGCCAAGGTGGAAAGCCCTTACCACAGCACCATAGCTCACGGCTACCTCACACTTTCCTTGTTACCTTATATGTGGCAGCAGATTGTAGAAGTACACAACATCAAGATGCTTGTCAACTATGGCATGGATGAGATGCGTTTCGGCCAACCTGTCATCACAGGTTCTCGCGTTCGCCTCGTTACAACCCTTCACGACATTCAGAATCTTCGTGGCATCTGCAAGGCAAGTATCAAGTTTGATATAGAAATAGAAGGTCAGCGCAAACCTGCACTTTCTGGTATTGCCACATTCCTATATTATTTCAACTAAGCCTCACTGCGAGGCTTAATACCCAAGACCCATTATTTTAGAAGAAATCTATGGGAGCAGGAAAATGGATAGGTGGAATCCTCGGATTCATCACTGTAGGACCATTGGGAGCCTTGGCAGGTTATGCCTTAGGCTCTCTCTTCGAACATGGCCTTAACGAGGTAAACCGCCCCGACAATGCAGGAAGTCAAGACTACGAAAGACGCGAAGGACAACGCAACTCGTTTATGTTCTCGCTACTCGTTCTTGCCTCCTACATCATGAAGGCAGACGGCAAGGTGATGCACTCAGAGATGGAGTTTGTGCGCCGATTCTTGCGACAAAACTTCGGCTTGAATGCCATGACACAGGGCGAGACTATTCTGCTGAGACTCTTTGAAGAGCAGAAACGCGTAGGCGTGATGCAATATCGCAGCGTCATACAAGACAGTTGTCGTCAGATTCGCAACAGCATGGTTTACGAACAACGCCTACAGTTGCTCAACTTCTTGGTCATGATAGCGCAAGCTGACGGAAACGTACCTGCAGAAGAACTCATGGCACTCAAAGAGGTGACTTACCACTTGGGACTTAGCGACGAGGAACTCGAACAAATGCTCAACCTCCGTAGTGGTTCTTCTTCATCAAACTTAGAGGATGCCTATCGCGTACTTGGCATTTCTCCCTCTGCCTCCAACGATGAGGTAAAAGCAGCTTATCGCAGAATGGCTCTCAAGCATCATCCCGACAAGGTAGCAGCCCTGGGTGAAGATGTGCGCAAGGCTGCCGAAAAGAAGTTCCAAGAAATCAATGATGCCAAGGATCGTATTTTCAAGGCACGTGGTTTGTAATTTAGAGAATTATCTTCTCACCATACAAAGAAAAGGGTGTTTCATTGTTACTTGAAGTGTAACAGTGAAACACCCTTTTTCTATATCATAATCTTATTGATTATCTACTTTTATGAAGCATTAATCAGCATCATCTGCCTTCTTCTTGCGAATAGAGCGCTTACGCTTAGGCTTCTCCTCAGGCTCTGTAACGACCTTAACACCAGCCAACTCTGGGTCAATAAGGATACGACCACAATACTCACAAGGAATAACCTTCTTGTGCATCTTGATGTCAAGCTGACGCTGAGGTGGAATCTTGTTGAAGCAACCGCCACAAGCATCACGCTGTACGTAAACGATACCCAGACCATTGCGTGCGCCCTTGCGAATACGCTTGAAGCTGGCAAGCAGACGTGGTTCGATTTTCTTCTCCAGTTCAAGTGCCTTTTCTTTCAAGCGATCCTCCTCTTCACGAGTCTCCGCCATGATGTCATCAAGCTCAGAACGCTTCTCTACCAAACCCTTCTCACGGTCGGCTTTCTGCTCAAGATTGTTAGCCAAATCGGCCTGCTTCTCCTGAATCTTCTGCTGACCCTCACGAATCTTCTTTTCGCAGAGCTCAATCTCCAACTGCTGGAATTCGATTTCCTTGCTCAGAGTGTCATATTCACGGTTGTTACTTACCGTATCAAGCTGTGACTTGTAGCGCTCCAAGCTGGCCTGTGCCTCATGAATCTCACCATTCTTCTGGCTTACAGCCTTCTTGAACTGTTCGATGTCGTTCTCAATCTTCTCAATGCGAGTTGTCAGACCTGCTATCTCATCTTCCAAGTCTTGTACTTCGAGAGGAAGCTCACCCCTCAACGCGCGATTCTCGTCAATGCTCGACAAGGTTGTCTGAAGCTGAAAGAGAGTTTTCAATTTCTCTTCTACTGTCAAATCTGTAGGATCTTTCTTTGCCATATATTTTAATGTTTAAAAATATGTATAATGATTATCTTTATTATTTTACAATTTTTCCTTCTTACCTTTTTCTACCTTTTCACTTTTTTAAAGATAAATAATCGGATTGGTGTTTACTTCAGAAATAAAGCATTTCACTCCTGGACATTTTTCCTCTATAATGCTCTTAAAGATTTCACTCGTAAACTGCTCGCTCTGATAATGGCCTATCACACAAATCTGAATTTCCTGCTCATGACCAAAGAACTCATGATAGTGCATTTCACCCGTAATGAAGGCATCAGCTCCAGCCGCCACGGCAGCGTCCAAGAGAAACGAACCAGCTCCGCCACAAAGTGCCACACGCCTGATAGGACGACGCAACAACTGATTGCATTGCACGCACTCTGCACCAAACTTTTCGCGAAGCAATAGTACCAAGTCGTCGGCAGCCCATCCGGCAGCCTCACTCACTTCGCCCATAACACCTTCGCCACCTTTCACGCCATCAACTTCCTTCTCACCAGCAAAAAACTGCAAGTGCTTCAGACCTAACTTCTCTGCTATCTTGAAGTTTACGCCACCTTTTGCTGCGTCCATATTGGTGTGCATGCTCACAATGGCTATATCGTGCTTAATGGCTTTGCGCACAGTGCGTTGCACATAATTCTCATCTGCTATTCTCGCCAACTTGCGGAATATCAGAGGATGATGGCTAACAATGAGATTACATCCCTTTTCTATCGCTTCGTCCACCACTTGTTCAGTGACGTCAAGACACAATAATGCCCCTGATACTTCCACCGTCTCTGTCAATCCAACTTGTAGGCCGGCATTATCATATCCTTCCTGCAAGGGCAGAGGCGCGTACTGTTCAAGGGCATCTACTACCTTATTTATGTTCATTTAGATGCAAAGTTAGCAATTTCTTGGCAAATACAAAGCACATACGCCAAGAGTTTAACTAATTTTATGAATTTAAATCAAACACCACATTGCATAACTATTAAGAACCAAACGATAACAACCTCTACTACTACTTTAAAATCATTATCTGCATCTTCCTGAACACCCCCACAAGCGAAAGTATTTAGTAATATCGTTAAAAAAAAGGAAGAAAAAATATACATATTATAGATTTTTTCGTAATTTTGCAAAAGATTGTGGCAAAATAGCCATATCGTTCATTCGTATATTCAGAGTACAAAAACATTAAGCCTATGTATCAATCATACCCTTGCGATTATTCGCTTCCTGCAGAATGGTCTCCACAGAGCGGCATCATGCTTACATGGCCGCATGGCGGAACCGACTGGAAACCTTATCTGCGCCAGATTACAGACACCTACTTAGAACTGTCTGAAATCATAACTCGCTATGAGCACTTGCTCGTTGCAACGCCCATCTTAGAAAGCACACGCCGCATGTTGGCAAGTCGACTTTCGCCCGAACAGATGAACCGCGTCCACCTGTATGAGATTGAATCTAACGATACATGGGCACGCGATCATGGTCCCATTACTCTTGTATCGAAACATTGTCGCAATGGTTTTATCGTACCCATACATCTACTCGACTTCCGTTTTAATGGTTGGGGCGAAAAGTTTGCGTGGCAGAAAGACAACGCTATCAATCTGCAACTCTACTATCAAGGAGCTTTTCAGGCTGCACTCGAAAACCACACAGGCTTTGTCCTCGAAGGCGGTAGCATCGAGAGCGATGGCAAGGGAACCATTTTTACCACAAGTCAGTGCTTATTGGCCCCTCATCGTAACCAACCATTTACCCAACAGGACATCGAGAAACAACTTCTCAACTTTTTTCATGCCAAGCGCATCGTATGGCTGGATCATGGCAACCTCGTTGGCGACGATACCGATGGGCACATTGACACCATTGTGCGCGTAGCGCCACACGACACCCTACTCTACGTAGGCTGTGATGATGCAGAAGACGAACAGTATGCTGACTTCCAGGCACTGGAAAAACAACTCAAAGGCCTTCTCACCTATGAGGGATATCCTTATCGTCTGCTACGCCTGCCTATGCCTGACGCCATCTATGACGATGACGAAAGACTGCCTGCCACCTATGCCAACTTCTTGATCATCAATGGCGCCGTGATTTATCCCACTTATGGTCAGCCCGAAAAAGACGAAGAGGCTCGCAGACAAATACAATTGGCTTTCCCCGACAGAGAGATAATAGGCGTAGATTCTCGCACCATCATCCGCCAGCATGGAAGCATCCATTGTCTCACTATGCAACTGCCCGAAGGCACCATACGCGAAAAGAAAGAAATATAATAAACGACAACGCAACAAAATTAATAATGAAGATAGGAATACTACAGCAGCACAATACAGCCAATGTGGCAGACAACAAGAACAGACTGGCACAGGGCATCACAGACTTGGCAAAACGCGGTGCCGAACTCATTGTTCTACAAGAGTTACACAACTCACTCTATTTCTGCCAGATAGAAACCGTAGACAACTTCGACTTGGCAGAACCCATACCTGGTCCTTCTACCGACTTCTATGGCCAGCTGGCTAAAGACTTAGGAGTGGTAATCGTCACTTCTCTCTTTGAACGCAGAGCACCAGGACTCTATCACAACACAGCTGTTGTCATCGAGCGTGATGGCACCATCGCGGGTAAATATCGCAAGATGCACATCCCCGACGATCCTGCTTACTACGAGAAGTTCTACTTCACACCAGGCGACTTAGGTTTCCAACCCATACAGACTTCTGTGGGCAAGTTGGGCGTATTGGTTTGCTGGGATCAATGGTATCCTGAGGCTGCTCGACTGATGGCTCTACGGGGCGCCGAGCTCCTGATTTACCCTACTGCCATAGGTTACGCTCTCTACGACACAGAAGAAGAGCAACAGCGCCAACGAGAAGCATGGACCACCGTGATGCGTGGTCATGCTGTAGCTAATGGTTTGCCTGTCATCGCTGTCAACCGAGTTGGTTTCGAACCTGACCCCAGCGAGCAGACTGGCGGTATACAGTTTTGGGGAAGCAGTTTTGTTGCTGGACCTCAAGGCGAATTGTGTTATCGAGCAAGCGAACATGACGAAGAGTGCCAAATCGTAGAAGTAGATCTTCGCCATAGTGAAGACGTCAGACGCTGGTGGCCCTTCTTGCGCGACCGTCGCATCGACCAATATTCTGACATCACACGTCGTTTCATCGACTGAGTTTTACAAATCTATATATTACCGCGTTAGGCATAATAAAAAAGTTGAAGATGTTAAAGCGAATTCGTTATAGCAAAGAACTGCTAAGGAGACGATAAGCCTTAACATCTTTAACTCTTTTAGCTTCATTCACACCTAACAATAACAGAAGTACAATAAATCATAAATCATTCAGGATAAATGCAGAATTTAGAGGTAATGGTGATGCTCTTCACCATGGTTATTTTGGGATATGTCGCCTGCAAATTAGGATATATGGGCGATAAGTTCGACAAGAAACTCTCATCTATCGTTGTAGACATCACTTGCCCACTTTTGGTCCTATCATCTGTCATGGGTAGCGAGATGCCTGATCGCTCCCTCATCTTACCTCTCGTAGGTGTAGGCTTCCTTACATACATATTACTATTAGTATTCGGTTTTTGGGTTCCTCGACTTATCACTTCCAACCACGACGACCAAGGCATGATAGGCTTTGCCTTGATGTTTGCTAATGTAGGCTTCATCGGCTACCCCATCGTCTCAAGCATCTTCGGTCCTAAAGCCGTGTTCTATGCAGCCCTACTCAATGTGCCCAACACCTTCTTCATCTTCACCGCTGGTGTCATGCTTATCAAGGGCGAGTATAGCATCCGCCAGTTCAATCCCAAGGTTCTGCTTAGTCCTACTCTTATTGGTGCCTTTGCTGCAGCCTTACTTGTGGCATTCGGCATCCGCACCCCAGAGATGATTGCACGTCCTGTAACAATGGTGGGCAACATCACCGTTCCTGCTGCACTGATGATAATCGGCAGTTCGATGGCTCGCCTTCCTCTGCGCGAGATCATCGGCTCCGCCAAGGTTTATATCACGGCATTCCTACGATTAGTCATTGTCCCACTATCTATTTATTTCCTGTTCCAGCTCTACGGTGTCAACACCTTAATTAATAATATTAATACGGTTGTCATAGCAATGCCTGTTGCCTCTTTTGGCACAATGTTCTGTCTCAAATTCGGTCGCAACCCATCGCTCATCACCGAAGCAACTTTCATCACTACGCTTTTCTCTATTATTACCATCCCCCTCATCACCCTCCTCTTTGGTGCATCATAAAGACAAATGAAAAAACTTTCATCTAACATGAAGGGAGTTTTCGTGTAAGAAATTAACACCCACATAAACTCATAACATTAAAATACAAAAACATGATGAATATACACCAAATCTTTTTCAGTCCAACAGGTGGGCCAATTGGTTACTCCCAAGCATCCAATCAACTACCTGGAGCGCAGAAAGCCTATCGTGAAATGCAGTCCGACAACCATTGGTGAGGACTACAGGCTGGCTGCAGGGGGCATCGTCTGCCCTGGTGTTAACATTGGCAAACGATGCGTCATCGGTGCAGGCAGCGTTGTCGTCAACGACATTCCTGATGACTCGATGGCTGTAGGAAATCCTGCTCACGTTATCAAGAAACTTAATAATGAATAATATAACGTAGGACATTTGTCCCTTTAACTTCTCTTTCTTCACTATCTTCTTTTTTCTTCACTTACTTTCCTAAACTTTCCCACACTCGAAAGTTCAGAATTTTATAAAAGAAAAATAATTCCCATAA
>ERZ1026894.54-NODE-54-length-84462-cov-33.153779_pt1 | contig 84462 bp, 76 predicted proteins | sample MGYA00380177_ERZ1026894 | MGnify/ENA primary metagenome ERZ1026894 (study PRJEB33269, sample SAMEA4719813) | human gut metagenome | biome: human-associated habitat; feature: organic feature; material: feces | place: Cameroon | collected 2013-10 ... | reverse complement strand
TTATTTTTGCATCCATCAGTTCAATCTTATGTTTCAGGCTGTAGACTTCTGCAAGATACTCATTGAAAGCCTCCTGCATCCATTTTTCTGAGAACTGAACGGTCTTTATCCATTTGAAGAATTTTTCAGTCCAGTAATTTCCGCTTTCAGGATACGATTTCCCGTTTCTTAGCAGGAAAGAAAGAAGTTCCTGCTTTGCTTTCTTGAACATTCTCTTCTTTGCATCTCTTGCTCTTGTATATTCCTTCAGGGCCTCCATTTCTTCACTCGGAAGATGAACCTGACTGTAAGATTTATATGCAAGGATTCTCGCTATTGCCCTCGCATCAATTCTGTCTGTCTTAACCCGTCTCTTTCCATCCGGATTCGACATTGTTGTCGGTGCCATAACTACGCAGCCATAAACAGCCTTTTGTAATCCGCGGCAAAGACCGTAACCTGTTGGTCCTGCTTCATAACCACAAGCAAATAAAATTTCTTACTTGTGCTTTTTCTTTATTGCCTCTAGGTATTTTATTACAGCTTTCGTTGTTGCCTTGATTGTCATTTCATCAGAAAGTTCATTTCTGAAAAAGTCAAAGCAGCAAAGTGAATAGGTGTCCTTGTGAACATCAATCCCAATGTACAAAATCTTCTCGTTTCGTGTTATAATTTCCATGTAGTGCCTCCACTTTGTATGAGGTAATGCCCATACTGTTATTTTTATCATTAACATTTTGACGCTAAATCCACGTTTTTACAAACTGGATGGCACTACATATTGTCTATCGTGCTTTTCTCTCCGTTTTTCAGGACTGTAATCTGCCATTGCGATTTGTCTAGAACCGGGAGATAGAAAATGTGATTCGTTTTTCTTGAACATTCAAGATAGCAGCTTATCAATGCGTTCACTTTTTTTGCGTATTCAGCTTCGTCGATGTTCAGCTGGGCGGATTTGTTCACGCTTTTTACTTCAAAAATATGAATCCGACCTTTTTTGTCTTTCATCACAAAATCCGGGTAAGATGAGTGAATGTTTCCGTCAAGATAATATTCGAATTTTATTTCCGAATTGAACGGAAAATTCTTTCCCCAAAGAAATTTGTTGCCGAACAGTTCGCTTGTTGTCTGCTGAATTGAAGCGGAGCGTATGTCTTTCAAGAGTTCCGCCCATTTTCTTTCGGCTTCGCTGTCAAAGGAAAAATCACTTTCATTGTCTTTTCTGCGCCAAACCCAGTCGTTCAAAGTCAGTGTTCTTTCGCTTTCGTTGTAGCAGCTGAAAAACGGAAAACTGACATTGCCGCAGGCGTACATGCTTTTTGAATAGTCCGAAATATATTCGCTGCGTTTTGTTTTTATCGAGCTTAGGTTTTCTGCAAAAATTCTCCACTCAGAATAATTTTTTGCATATTCATAGCACATTGCCTGAATGTCGCCGCCGCATTTCTGCAAATCCTGATACATATCAAAAATGCTTTTGTGCGTGATTTTGTCGTCTTTTAAGTTTTTGACATATTCTTCAAAGTCTAAGTTTTTCGCCTCATTTATTGGCTTCAGTTTGGTCGGCGTGATTCTGATTTCGTTTTCAATGTTGTATCCGCTGTAAAGATTCACGTTCCGGGCGGCGTTTTCAGTTTTCGGCATTATTCCCCAAATCCAGGAAGTGCAGGCAAGTTTCCGCGCTTCTTTAGAGAGCGTTTCAAAGTCCAGAAGATGCGGATTTCTGCGCACGCGTCCCATAACCTGCTCGTCAAGCTGCTTGCTTTTTGAGTCGCGGATTTGATAAAGCATGCACGCGCGCGGAATGTCCCAGCCTTCAGAAATCACCATTTTGAAAATAATCACGGAAATTGAGGAAGTTTTTTCTTTCATGTAGTCTTTCCATTTTGAAACAGAAAGTTTTTTCAAGCCCGAATCGTTTGTGTCGCACTCCTTTTCTTTTCCTGAAATGTAAACCCATTTTAAATTCTGGAACTTTTCTTTCTGAAGCGTTGGAAAAATATTTTTCTCAAGCTCCTCTTCCGCCTTGTCCTTGTTTGAAATCTGGATTATAAAGCACGGATTTACCGAAAGCAGGTTTGTGTATTCGCCCTTTACTTTTTCAAACTTGTCAAGCGCGTTTTCCAGAGTATCGGTCTCGCTTCCTTGCTCCACGGTTTTTATGAGCTTTGCGTTTTCGGCTTCCTCGTTTGTGATTTCAACATCTGGAGTCTGGCTTCGGCTTAGCTTTGGCGTCGCGGAAAAATTTATCACTACGGAAAAACAGTCTTTAAGCTCGTCCAGGTTGCTTGTGGCGATGTGGCACTCGTCTTTTATCACAAAAATCCGCTTTTTTTGAGGCGAAGAAAAACTGCCTTTTATTGACAGAAGAAAATTCTTGAAGATTCCTGTGTCCTTTAGCTTTGACTTGTCCTTGTACAAATCGCGCGGAAGAACATAGACGTTGTAGTCCAGAGGAATGAAAATATTTCCCTCGCCGCTGGAGTCAGAATTTATCAGGAACGGATTCAGGCGGCTGAAAGTTCCGTTTTCCGACAATGCTTTGAACGATTTATAGTTCTGCTCGGCAAGGCTGCTTTTTGAAAGCGTTGAGACAAGAAAAATCACGTCCGGGTTCGCGCAGATTATGCGGTTCATAAAGTCCGCCATCATATAAGTTTTGCCGCTGCCCGTAGGAGATTTGAACGTGTATTCGCTTTTTTCTTTTTGTCCGACAACATTCACAAGTTTTGCGACCGCCGAATTCTGTAAGTCCTTTGCTTCCTGTAACATATTTTATTTTCCCATGGTCATTGAGCTTGCCGAAATGACTGAAATGCGTGGCTTCGACAGGCTCAGCAAGCGTTATAATTTTGTCTGTGTCTTGTCGAAATTCTGGCAGACCCATTCGATTTTTTCTTTTACTGTCTGGAATTTTTCCTTGCCGTACAAAGTCTCGTCAATCACGTCGAACGGAGTTTTGCCTTCGGTTGATTCAGAATTAAAAATTTCTTCTATTTCGTAGACATCAAGATTTCCGCCGTAAGGCTCGTTGTCCTGTAACCACGGAAAATTCTTTGAGCCGTCGTAACACTCGCCTGTCATGATCCGCTTGAGCCGCTTTGAGGTTACATCGTAGGCGATTCCATCGGGATTTGCGTCTGTTTTCTCGTTCAGCTGGCAGAGAATGAAAGTCCTGTTTCCGCCGTCCGATTTGTTCAGGTCAAGAACCGCGTGTCCTGTTGTGCCGCTGCCTGCGAAGAAGTCGAGAATTATGGAATTTTGATTTGAAGAGATTTTTATAAGGAAATTTATAAGTTTTACAGATTTCGGATAGCCGAATGATTTTTCTCCTAAAATATTTGAAATTTCTTTTGTTCCGTCTTGGGACATTCCAACGTAATCTGGTAATTTGGTGGAAACTGCGATTTTTCCAAAATCATCTTTGGCTTTTTTCTCATCTTCATCTTTCCAATAACGCAATACAGGTTTTGAAATTTTTAAAAAATCATAATCGCCAGGGAAAATAATTCTATTTTCTTTTAAATATTCTGGAAAACCTTCTTTTGTAATACGCCAAACTGCTTGTGGGTTTACAGGATATGTTTCATTGTTTTTTGGATTTATAATTGTAAAATTTGAGTTTGGCCTTTCTAAAGAAGTTCTTTGTGTTGTCATATCATGAAATCGCCAAGGTCTGTTTGGAAAATCCGGCGTTTCAAAATATTTTCTGTTTCCGCCTTCTATGCTGGCTTTGAAAAATTCGCTTTTTGCAAAAACAAGAATGTATTCGTAATCCTGCGATATTCCAAAAGGAACATCACTTTTAGCTGTTCGTTTTCTCCATGGAAAAATTCCTGCAAAGTTTGTTTCCCCGAAAATCTCATCAAAAAGGCATTTCACGTAAGCCTGATTCTTGTCGTCTATGCTGCAGAAAATCACGCCCTCGTCAGAAAGAAGCTGCCGTGCCAGTACAAGCCGCGGATAAAGCATAGAAAGAAGATTGTCTCTTGTTATGGCGTTGTTGTAATTCGTCTTTGCAAACTCGCCCATGCTGTCTTTTCCGTAGGGCGGATCAATATAAATCACGTCGATTTTGCCTCTGTATTGAATCAGAAGGTTTTGCAGAGCCTGATAGTTGCCTCCGATAATCAGCTTGTTGACCGGCTTTGCGTCATCGGTGCGGAAAGAAAGCTTCTCGTTTTTCTTAAAGTATCGGATTGCATTTCCCATTTTTTCAAGCCGCTTGTCAAAATGAAGCCCCGTTCTCTTGTAAGTCGTTCCAAGAGCCGCAATGTTAATCGCCTCGTCCAAAGAATCCGCGTTCGTAATGAGCTTTATCAGAAGGTCGGCGTTTGTCTGCTCAAGAATCCTGTCCTGAACGCGCTTTTTTATTTCGTCTATCAGAGATTGCCTTGTTGAATCCATGTTGATTTGTCCTGAATGGTAAAAAAATATTCTTATGAGAGTAAAATATCACTCTTTATAAAGATTATCGAATGAATATTTATCCGTTTTTATAACAAAATGAATAAAATTTTATCATATTAAGGAATGAATTTTCGCGAGAATCTAAAATACTTAATGGATTTTAAAAATATTCAAACTAAAGAGCTTTCAAAATTATCGGGAATAAGTGAAAACACAATAAAAAGCTATCTGAAAGAAGCCTCTTCAGAACCTAAAGTTTCAAATGCGATTTTAATAGCAAAAGCTTTGGGCGTAAGTGTTGAGTATTTGGCAAATCTTGATGAACGCGCGGCTGGCAATGTTTCACCGCAGATTTTGGAAATAGAAGATTTATTGAAGAAAATGAGCCAAAAAGACTTGAATGTTTTGCAAAGCGTAACAAAATCAATCGCGGAAAAATATTCATAAGAAAAAAGCAAGTAGAAATTCATTATTACAAAAAAAAATATTGATTATAACAATAGAGAACAGAATAAGCCGAAAGAATTATAATCGCTTTCCGCATTATTCAATTTCCCTGCAAATTGCCACTAAAATCCCGCACTAAACGCCTCCCCATTACTGCACTAAATGCCTTCTTATTAGTGCAGTAATTGCCACCCATTTACTGTACTAATCGTCTCCCAATTAGTGCGCTAATCAACACCCATTTAGTGCAGTAACTGCCTCCGTTTTAGTATATTGGTTAAATCTTATTGAACTTTTTGATTTTTATTCTTGACTTCCTGTTTTGGCTGTTGTATATTATATGCAGGTTCAAAATATTTGAACATTTTGATTTATTTAAGGTTTATACAAAACTTAAAAACGGCTGGGTCAGGGTTTTGAGCGTAAGCGTGCCTTGCCCAGACGTATCTTATTAAAGACAGGGTAAAGAGATGGGAAATGAGAAATTTATGGCGAGAGTCCGCGAGCTGCGGGAGTCTAGGAAACTTTCTCAGGAAGCTCTTGCCGATAAGGTAGGAGTAACAAAAAGCGGAGTCGCAATGTGGGAGACAAGGGGCGTTGTTCCAAGAAAAGAAACTCTTGAAAAAATCTGTGATGTTCTTGGAACAACAACTGACTATTTATTGGGCATAGGAGAAGTGGATGTTGCAAACGCAAAAATAAACTCGATTCAAAGAGGACTTAGCAAACTTGGAGAAAAAGACCTTGAGCGTGCGGAAGGCATTCTGCGCCTCGCGTTTACAGAAGCATTTGGAGGGGAATAGTGAACGGAGAATTTTCAGCAGATTACAAGACAGACATAGAAGAGCGTGTGAATGAGATTTTGATAAAATCCCGCATAATAAAGAAATTTCCTTTAGACTGCTTTCTGCTTGTGGACGAAATCGGAAAAGAGATTGCAATTGCTCTAATGCCGTTCTCCTGGATAGAAGAGAAAGGAATGAATGCGGATGATGTCGTCAATTCAAAAGATGCAGAAACTGTCGAGTTTTGCGGAAGATACATCATTTTCTACAATCAGAATATGCCTTCTGTCCGAATTGCATTCAGCATTGCGCACGAAATCGGTCATATTGTGCTAGGACATGATATTGAGCACATTACAGAATACAGAAAGAAAAAGGATTCAAGGCTCAAGCAGATTTATGAACAAAGCGAAATCGAGGCGAATTATTTTGCATCTTGCCTTTTAATGCCGGAAGCCATAATAAACCGCCTGAAGTCGTTTGGCTGCCGCATAACAAAAGAGTTCTTGCAGACTTCTTTTGGAGTGTCAGAATCCGCATCTGAAATTCGCATAAAGACTTTAAGGCGGAATTCTCAAAGATACGTTTCTTATTGGACCAGGGACAAGTCTTTGGACAATGCGGTTCTGCTGAAATTCGCTGATTTTATAAAAAAGATTTCTCCAAGACGAAAAAGCTATGAGGAAGAATACAGATATGAAGAGGAAATGCAGGAAGAGCGGAACAGATGGCTTGCAGAAGGATATTAGCGGAAAATAAAGCCGATAGTATATTCGGCATAAAAATTAAAATAAAAAAGTCTGAAAACAGTTGCATGTTATGCGACAGGCAGCGGCTCCCAGACTTTGCGGCATCGATAACGATACCAAATGTGGTTGTTTGATACTATCATTATTGATCCCCCGTATGCAAGAGCCGTTGCCACAATCTTCTATATTAGAGGAGGCAATGCCCTATGGCAGCCAAATCAAATCTCATGGATTCCATTGAGAATCCTAACGGCCGTGTGTCTGTAAAGTTACAGCGCAACTATTTTTCAAAGGATTCTTCCGACAAGTATGTTGGAAGAATAGTCCGAAACACCCATACCGTCGGGAATGTCATTCAGCTTGTGGCAAACAAGGTTCCTCAGCTGGACATCGGCACGGTTTATTCCGTCTGCGATGCTTTTGAAAAAGTCATTACAGAATCGCTTGGAGGCGGAAACTCTGTAAACTGCCTGAACCTGGGCGTGTTCTACATCGCCTGCAAAGGCTCTACTGACGGAAGCAGTTTTTCACCGAACATCACGGTAAAATTTATTCCGTCAGAGCTTACAAAGTCCGCAATCTCAAATGTTACGGTTGAGCATGAGTCTTATTCTGAGCCGGCCGCGACTATCAGCAGAATTGTTGACATCGACTCAGGGGATGATGAGGGAAATCTTTCGTTGAACGGCTCTGTGCAGATTTTAGGCAAAAAACTTCTGATTGGCGGTGAAGGCGGTGGAATCTGGTTTGCTCCTGCCACCGGAGAAGCTGCGTCAATTGACGAAAGCGGCACAGACTGGATTCCAGTAACGGCAAAACTTTCCGTAAACAAGCCCGGAACTCTGCTTTTTCCATTGCCAAAGTCACTTTCTGCCGGCACGTACCGCATTGTGCTGAAAACAAGATGCACTTCAAATCTGAAGTATAAGCGAAAGGAACTTGTCTCGACCGTCTCTGATGCAGTTGAAATAAAATAGCAAAATTAATTAGTGCTTTACATACACTAATTAACACTTGAACTTTTGCAAAGTCTTTTGCTAGACTAAGACCGTCATTTTTTGTGGCGGTCTTTTTTGTTGCTACTGTTTTAAAAATTGACTGGAGAATTTTTATGCCTATTATTACAAAGCCGAATTGTTTTGACGCAGATTATTTTTTTGTCTGCAAAGGAAATGAAATTTTAGTAAAAGACAATTCTTTTATTTCAAAAAAAGAATTTGAATTTTTTGCAAATGAAACTTTTTCAGACGACTGGTATATAGAAAAAAATCTTTCGTTCGCCGCAGCTTTGGCAAAAGAAAATTGTTCAGTTCCTGAAAACTGTAAATTTATTTCCGTCCGGCAATTCTGCTTTGAGCATAAAGAAACCGCATTCCTAGCTTCAAGAGCCGCAAGCATTTTAAAGCAAAGAAGCGCATTTAAATTCTGTCCCTCATGCAAAGGAAAATTAATTGATGATGAAACTGAATCCGCAAGAAAATGTCCGGACTGCAAAACAAAATTTTTTCCGCGGATAGAGCCTGCGACAATAACGCTCGTTTCCAAGGGAGAAGAAATTCTCCTTGTAAAAAATAAAAATTCCGCATACAAAAACTACGCCTGCGTTTCTGGTTTTGTTGAACAAGGTGAAACTCTTGAGCAATGCGTGGCGCGTGAAATAAAAGAAGAAACAAACATCGAAGTTCAAAGAATAAAATACTGCGGAAGCCAAGCATGGCCGTTTCCCGATCAGCTCATGCTAGCGTTCACGGCGGAATACAAAAGCGGCGAAATAAAAATTCAAGAGTCTGAAATTCTTGAAGCGCACTGGTTTAAAAGAACTGAACTTCCGCCAGAATCACAGCTGCCACGCCCCGGTTCTGTAGCTTGGAATTTGATAAATGGAATTTTTAAAAGCTGAAAAAGCAGAGTTTGACCACAGCAAAAAAAACATATAGAATAAAAAATATTTTGAAATTTCTACAGAGGAAAAATATGTCTGAACTTAATTTGATGAAACTGCAAAACGGAAGCGATGTCCGCGGAATTGCAATAGAAGGTGTCGAAGGCGAACACGTAAATCTTACAGACAAAGCAGCAAACTTAATAGGCCAGGCATTTATTTTGTGGCTTGAAAAAAAATGTGGAAAAAAAGCAAACGAACTTAAAATCGGAATCGGACGAGATGCCCGCATCACAGGAGAAAAACTTGCGCTTGCAGCTGCGGAAGGAATTTCTTCAACTGGAGCAAAAGTTGTAAACTGCGGTCTTGCAACAACACCGGCAATGTTCATGTCGATTGTTTTTGACCAGACAAAGTTTGACGGTTCACTTATGATTACTGCAAGCCACCTGCCATTCAACAGAAACGGAATAAAATTTTTCAATGTTGACGGCGGACTTGAGCATGAAGACATTGAGGAAATTTTAAAGACCGCACAAAATTTAACTCCGCAAAAAAACTCATCTCCATTCGCGGAAAACTTTGACTTGCTTTCGATTTATGCGGAACATTTAAAGCAGACAATTTGCAAAGAACTGAATTCAACTGAATCAGAAAAGCCGCTTGCAGGATTAAAAATCGTTGTCGATGCAGGAAACGGAGACGCAGGATTCTTTGTAGACAAAATTTTAATTCCGCTTGGAGCAAACACAGAAGGAAGCGAATTTCTTGAACCGGACGGAATGTTTCCAAACCACATTCCAAATCCAGAAAACAAGCAGGCAATGCAGGCAATTCAAAAAGCCACAGTACAAAACAAAGCAGACCTTGGGTTGATTTTTGACACTGACGTTGACAGAATGAGCGCAGTTTTTCACACAGGCGAAGAAGTAAACCGTGATTCTATAATCGCGCTTTTTTCAGCTATACTCGCACCGGATTTTCCGGGCAGCACAATTGTAACCGATTCTGTAACAAGCGACCGTTTGACTTTCTTCCTTGAAAAAAAACTTGGCTTAAAACATCTTCGTTATATGCGCGGATATAAAAATGTAATTGACAAATGCCGCGAGCTAAATGAAAAGGGAATCATTTCTCCGCTTGCAATGGAAACTTCCGGGCATGGAGCATTAAAAGACAACTACTATCTTGACGATGGAGCTTTCCTTGCTGTAAAACTTATTTCTTCGCTTGCAAAAGCTTCCAAAGAAAACAAAAAAATTGAAAGTTTCATTTCAGAACTTCCACCGGCTGGAATTGAAGCGGAATACAGATTTAAAATTAAGTCAGAAGATTTTAAGCAATACGGAAAAAAAGTTCTTGAAGAATTCAAATCCCGCGCAACAAAAAACAAACTCAACCTTCCTGAAAATTTTGAAGGCGTAAGAATTTCATTCCATGATAAAAATGCAGAAGGCTGGCTTTTGTTGCGGCTTTCGCTTCACGACCCTGTAATGCCGCTCAACATAGAAGGAAAAACTCAAAAAGACAAAGACGAAATTGTAAAAATAGCAAAAGAACTTGTTTCAGGCTTTGAATTGCTAGACACAAGCGTTTTAGACAGCTAAAAAAAAACAATGTGGAATTTGCGTAAAAACCAGATTCCGCATTGACATAATTCATTTTTTTGTTCATAATTTAGTTCCCTGCGATATTTCGTTGGTGAGGATGGTGAACAAAGACATGGCAACAATCAATGTTGATGAGAATGAGAACCTCGAAAAGGCAATCAAACGCTTCAAGAGAATGGTTGAAAAAGAAGGTATTATCCGTGAATACAAAAAGCGCGAATATTATGAAAAGCCTTCTACAATCCTCAATCGCAAAAACAAATCATTGGCTCGTAAGCTTTTGAAAAAAAACCACAAGCCGCATGATTCTAAATCAGCTTACTAATTGTGATTGGAACCCTGGGAATCTCCGGGGTTTTTACATTTTAAAACAGGCAAATAAAATTTCAGTTTTTCAAAAAGAGGAGCTTATGAAAATTCAGGACGACAATGAAAATTACAGGCAACTTTGCTTTAAATGCATGCGGCCGGTTTCTTCATGTTACTGCAAATATACAGCTCCTATAAACTGTGGAATTAAATTTGTTTTTTTAATGCATCCAAAAGAGGCGAAAAAACAACGTACAGGAACAGGACGTTTAGCATCTCTTTGTCTTCCCGAAAGTGAAATTCTTATGGGAATTGATTTTACAAAAAACAAACGCCTTGAAGAACTTTTAAATGACCCGCAGTATTATCCCGTTTTGCTCTACCCTTCACCAGATGCCTGGACTTGCAGCAAAGAAGGATTTAAAGAAACAATACAAGAAAAAAAACTGCTTGCAATAATCGTGGATTCAACTTGGTTCTGCTCAAAAAAAATTCTTCGATACAGCACAAATATAAATTCCCTGCCCAAATTTTCGTTCACGGGAAGCTACAAAAGCATTTTCACTTTTAAACATGAACCGCAGGAATACTGCGTTTCAACAATTGAAACTTGCTACTATCTGATAAAAGAATTGCAGTCAACAGGAATTGTGAATAAAGAAATTTCGCCAGAGCCCCTTATGACAGTTTTTAAGCAGATGATAAAATTTCAACTTCAAAAAGAAAACGACCGCATAGAAGGAAAACTTCCAAATAGCCATGCAAAAGACTGGAAATACACACGAAAAAAAGAAATTCCAAACTTCTAGCAGCCGTTTTTTTTATTTCACATACGGAATATTTGAATTCCCGTATCCCGGAGTTGCAGTCTTTGCAACAATCCAACAGTCTTTTCCATTTGCTATCACTTGTCCTTTTTTATATGAGGCGACAGCTTCCTTTAAATTTTGACGCGAAAGACTTCTTGTTGTTGCTGAAGGACTAACATTGTCGCAGCAAACTGAATTTTCAACAGAAGCTCCGCCTTGCCATATTCCGCTTTCTGAAACAATAGAAGCAAAATCAGAAATTCCTTTTTTCCATTCGGCGCAATCTGATTTTGCAAAAACAACAGCATCAAGAATTTCAGAAGTATTGGAATCTCTTAAAACAACTATATCATTGGCAGCAAAAGGCTTTTTTGTACATTCACTCCACAAATCCCTGGCAGTATCGCAAGAATCCTCATGCTTGGAAAGCTTTAAATTGTCCCCAAACTCATTGTTCATTCCTTCGCCATCAAGACCTTCGGCAATAATCATTCTCATATGCATGGTAACATAATCGCCTTCATTTACTTCAACTGCCGGAAGAATGAATTTCGTTTTATCGCCATTTGCCGCGCTTATAACTTCAAGTCCAGAAAGATTTCCGCCCTTCAAAACATAAAGCTCAACAAATTCGCTGCGATGAACTTTTTCCTTCGTTTCTTTTATAGTTTTAGTTCCATAGGAATTTCTAAGTTCCGTGATTATAACTTTTGCAGGATTATTGTTAAAGCCTTTAAACGGAACACTGAACGTCAAAGAATTTCCAGCAGAATCAAAAGCCATGCCTTCAACCTTGTAATCAATTCCAATTGCGGTTTCATTTTGAAATTCAAGCAAAACTGACTTTTCTTCATATTTACATTCTACATTTCCTAAACTTGAAATTTCATCTGACAAAAAAAGCTCTGTGTTTTTTAGCTCGACTTCTCTTGAAAAATCCAGACGTGCAGAATTAGAAGACGTGGCACAAAACTTTGTTATATTGGGAACAGAAAAATCCCCAGACAAAAGTTCAAGACTTTCAACAGAAGAACGGCACGACATAGGACAAACAGAAAAAGTAACAGCAAACAAAAGCCCTGCGGAAACAAAAATCATCTGAGCCAATTTTTTTACAAATTGATTTAATTTCATAAGCACTCCAATAAAAAGTCAATGAGAAAGTATCAACTTTTGATTTGACTTTTTAAGCGTATTCGCAATAAAATGAGAATATGCAGTTAATAAAGAAGTTTGCAACGCAAACTTGTGAATAAAAACTTTGACGATATTTTATACAAAGTTTTTATTACACGCTCCTGTATTTTTTGATGCACAAAACACTCTTATATTTTTATTACTTGAAAATAAAAAAAACTGCATTGTGATTCCATTTTTAGAAAAAATTCATTAAACTTTTTCTATGGAATACAAATCATTTTTTGAAGAAGACAAAAATATTTTTCATGTTCAGTCAAATATTTATTTCAGCCAATGCAACGCAAACAAAGACTTGAGCTTGCACGAGCTTTTAAAAATAACTTCTGATATTGCAGTTGAAGATTACAGGCAACGCGGAATGTCGCGCAAAATTTTAAAAGACAACGGATTTGGAATTCTTGTTTCAAGATGCTCATATAGAATTCATAAGTGGCCAAAAGAAAATCAATTTATAGAAGTTGAAACTTGGGAGGAAAAACCGCAGGCACTTCAGTTTATGCGTGGCTATAAAATTCTTGATGAAAACAAAAACATTTTAGTTTCTGGAAAATCATCATGGCTTTTAGTTGATATAAACGAACGCCGAATTCTTCCGCTAAAAAAATTCACGTTAAGAACGCCTCCAGAATTTTGCATTGACCTTGACTGCGACAAACCGGACAAAATCCTTCAGCCTGAAAAAAGCGAGCTTTGGGACACAAGGATAATTAAGTTTTCAGACTTGGATGCAAACGGGCACACAAACAACGCAAGATACGCGGCGTTTGTTGAAGATGCGATTCCAGAAGAATTCCGCGGAAGAAAACCAAAAGACTTCAAAATAAATTTCGCAAAGGAAGCAATGCTGAACGATAAAGTGGAAATCTTCGGTTTTAAAGAGGAAAACAAAATAACATTCCTTGGTAAAACGCCGGAATCAGTTTCCTTTGAAGCAGTCATTTCATACTAAAAATTATAAAGTATAAGCTGAAATATCAATTTCCTTGTCGTAGCGAAGATAATAAAGAAAAGTTTCTATATCTTTTATATCGACATGGAAAATTTCAGAAGCGGCTTTACGGTAGCAAGAAAGCTGTTCAATATAAAGTTCTGGCTTTACAGCGCGGTCTGTTTTATAGTCAACAATAAAAAGCTTTTGATCTGAATCTTGAAAAATCAAGTCCATTGAACCTGTAAAAATCGTGTCATCCATAAGAAACTTGAATTTATTTTCTGTTTTGCAAAGTCGATTGGATTTTTTTGCATCTGCAACTTTTTTTCCAAGATAAGTTTTTTCAAAACACTCACACATAGACACAATAGCCTTTAAAAGAATTTCCTTAGCTTTTTGATTTTCAGAAAGTTTTTTTGAAACAATCCTGTCAATGAAGTTTTCAGCATTCAAAATATTTCCAGTAGAAACAAGACATTCAAGATAAGAATGGGCGAATTTTCCAAAGTCAGCATAATTAAATTCAGCAGAAGCGGAATCCTCTTCATTGTCTTCTGAAATATCAGTCGCTGATTTTAAAATCGAATCAATAGAAGAGTATTCTTCATTTATTTTAAATGCGCCGTCAACTTTTACAGTTGTTTTTGGAGGCAGTTTTTCAAGGCCACTTGGTGTTTGAGTTTTATCAGAAAATTCATGAGGAAAATCATTGTCTTTTTCAAAAGGAATTTTGTCATAGAAAGCAGAAAACAGTTTTATCTTTTTTTGTCTAAGCTCATCTAAATTTGTTTTTTCATCCGCACGGACTTTTGTAGAAACAGGATTTATTTTTATAAAATCAAAAGGTGCGCCATTTTTATTAAATACAGGCTCATTGCAATAAGATTCAAAAGAAAAATCATTGTCGGTGTAAAGTTCCTTCTGATAATAAAAACGGCAAAGCTTGTGCATCAAGGAAATCGAACCGTCATACCTTTTTTCAGCATCATCGGATTCGTCAAATTTCTTTAATTCCTTGCTTCTTGAAAAACTTCCGACCAAATGAACATCTTCTTCCGCACGTGTAATTGCAACATAAATTTTTCTCTTTTGTTCAGCAAGTTCTCTTAAAGCAGAATCCTCTTTTTGCCGCACCGAAAAATAATTTCCGCCTTCGCCTAAAGCGCATAAAGAAACTCCCGTTGCAATTTTTTCGTCAAATCCGTCTTCATCAAAAAAGAAAGTTCCTGTTATCTGCGTTTTAGGATTTCCCCAAATTCCAATAACAAAGACATGCTTAAACTGCAAACCTTTGCTCTGATGAATTGTCATAATTTTTACAGTGTCTGGTTTTTCAATTGGATAAGAAATTTCTTTTAGCTCAAGTTCAACACTCTCATCATTCATGTAAGATGAAATTTCTTTTTTCTTTGCAATTCCAAGCTGATCAACAAACCAAGAAATGCTTTTGCCTTCGTTTTCAGCTTGGCGTGCAATTTCATAAAGCAAATCAAACTGTTCTGCATAAAGCGTAAGATTTCTGTTTAGAATTGTTTCAAAGTAATATCCGGTTTTGTACCACAAAAGTTCAAGCGATTTTGTAAGGCTTTGAGAAAGAATATTGTCCCGCAGTTCTTCATAAAATTTTTTTGCAGCCAAATATTTTTTCATATCGGAATCAGAAAGAGAAATCTCGTCATTCTCTTCAAATGCGGAAAAAATAATTTCAGAATTTTTTGTTTTTTTAACTGATGCTGACAAAATATTTTGAATGCCTTGAATGCTTATTCCTGCAAACGGTGAAGCAAGAAAAGCCGCAAACGCATTTGAGTCTGAAGGATAAACGCAAAATCTTAAAAAGCTGTAAAAATCATTTACAATTCCTTCTGAAAAAACATTTGTCTGCCGGTCAACCGTATAAGGAATGTTAAAAAGAGAAAGATACCTTTGCAAGTAAAATCTTCCTGAACGAGAATTATCTAGAATTGCGTAATTGTTAAAGTTAGAATCAATTTTTGAAAGCTCATAAATTTTTCTGGCTATAAAATATGCTTCTGTTTCATTTTCGCTAAGACACTTTCCGTAGTTTACAAAATCAGCAAAGTTATTTCCGTCCTCATTTTCTCCTGTATTTAAAAGGCACAAATGAACAGGAACATTGCTTGCATCAACAGAACAAGGAAGTTCGTTTTTTTTCAAAGCATTGTGCTTGTATTCAGCTTCATAGCTTTTTAAATTTTCAATCCCATTTTCTTCTGAATAAAACAAAGAAGGAATTTCTGTTTCATTCAACGGATGGCTATCATTGCAGTTTCCAAACATTAGATTAAAAGAATAAAGCAAAGGAACAGAAGAGCGATAATTATTTGTCATGTTCAAGTTAACATTTTCTTGAGAACCAGAATTGTCCTTTAAGGATTTTTTTAACTGATTGAATACACTTACATCTGCTCCTCGGAATTTATAAATTGACTGCTTTTCATCTCCAACGAAAAAAAGCTTTTCTGCGGAAATATTGTTTTCAAGCTCAGCAAAAAATTCGGCTTCAGTTTTGTTTTCAATTAAAAGTTCTTTTCCGTCATTTTCAGAAATAAGAAACAAAAGCTCCTTGTTTTTTTTGTTGTTATCCTGAAATTCATCTATCATTATTTTCTTTATAAGATTTTTCTGCTGTTTTCTGATGTCCGGCTGCTCAATAAGAATTCTCAAAGCCAAGTCTCCAACATCCTTAAAAGATAGATTTCCAGAAATGCGCTTGGTATTATTTACTTCTTCAAGAAATTCATCAAGAAGCTCAAACATTCTTTTTTGCGCGGAAAAGTTTTTTATAAAATTCACAACAGAAACAACAACAGGAATTGTTTCTCTTATTCTTTTTATAGTTTCCTTGATTTCTTTTACTGGTTCTTTGTTTCCGCCTTTATTCATGCTTATTGAGCAAACGGAATTTATACCTGAATAAAAATCCTGAGCAGCTGCAGAAAAAGAATTTGCATTTTCTTCATTTAAATAATCAAATGAAAAATTATTTCCGTTTTCTGTAAAATCATTTTTTTCAACCAATTCTTTTAATTCACTTGTAAAAGCATTTTTTTCATCAGCTTCGTTTAAAAGTGATTTTATATTTTCAAACTGCGACTTTATAGAGTTTTCATTTTCAGCAAAAAAAGAATTCCATTCTTCAATTATTTGCGCCTTTTGTATTTGAAAATTATCCGAAAAAAAGTTCTTTCTTGTAGCAACAGAAGTACATTCCAGAACTGGAGAAGCAAAATAACCCGCAGCAAAATCTTCAATTTTTCCAGGCATAGAATAAACATTAAAGCATTCTTCAGTTCTATGCTTTAAAACAAACGGAAGGGCAGCATCTTCAACTGCACGGTCGCAAGACGAAGAGCCAGTTGTAAAGTCGGGACGAATTCCATAGCGGCTGGCAGCAATTCTTACAAGAGAACCACTGTAAGCATCAAGTGTTTGAATCTTAGCATCTGCAAATTCATCCAATGCTCTTTTTGCAAGTTTTACCTGCTTTGGATATTTGTCATTATCAAGAAATTTTACAAATGAATTAAGTTTTTTATATATTCGGTCATAAATTTCAGAAGCAGCTTCTTTTGTAAAAGTAAGAGCCAGAATATTTTTTATATGTATATTCTCATCTGTCATAAGTAAAAAAGCATAACGCAAAGCAAGGACATCAGTTTTTCCAGAACCTGCGCCAGCGGAAACAACTGCATTATCTTTTTTTGTTATTGCCTTAATTTGAAAAACATCAGGCGACTTTGAGTTATCAGGATTTTCAGTTAAAGGTTCAGTTAAAAAATCATAATCAACGCTCATAAAATTTCCTTTTTTGCAATATTAAATGATGTTCTGCAAATTGAATTAAGTCCACACTTCATGCAGTCTTTGTAGACATTTATGCCATGTTCCTTGTCCGCTTGAAAATTTTTAGGCTCGAAATCAAATCCAGATGATTTTTCATAAAAGTACTCTGCAAAAATTTCAAACTCAGACAAAGTTTTTTCAAAACCTTCTCTATCTATGTTATGGCTTCTTGCGTTCGGTGTTTTTGAAATAATTTGCACAACATCAAAATTGTCTGCAGAATCTTTTTTAATTTTATAGAACATAGCAGAGCAAACTTTTGTTTCGTTGCTTTCCAAAAGTTTTACATACGAAGCCATTTGAAAGTCTCCTAATACGGGAATTGAATCCGCATTAAAAATGCAATCTTTTATAGAAGGCGCAGAACCAGTTTTGTAATCAATGATAAAAAGCTCATCAGGCTCATCAGGATTTAAAAGCACACAGTCAATCTTTCCAAAGAAGTCAAACTGATTTGAACTGCAAGGAACTTCTTTTTCAAGCTCAACTCCTTCAATAAAATATCCTCCAAAACTTTTATTTCCTTTTTTACTAGAATAATCCGGCAACGCGCAAAACTGTTTAAAAAACAAAAATACATTTTTACAGATAAGCCCTTTCTGGCTTTCAATAATTTTAAGAGCAAGCGGACTTCTTGAAAAACCTGCATGAAGTTTAGCTTCATCAAAAGCATAAAAAATCAACTGCTCTATATGCCCAGAAGTCTCTTCATTGAAGATAGGTATTTTTCCTTTGTAAATTCCATTTTTATCCTGAAAATTTTTGCATACAAGTTCAATTATTTTATGAATAAGAACACCAGCTTCATAATTTTTTATAAGATCCACATCTAAAGAATCTTCTTTTAAACTTAAGACTTTTGTAAAAATAAATTTTCTTGGACAAGGAAAAAAACTTTTTAATTCAGTCTGAGAAATTTTTACTTTTTCAGGATTTGAATTCTTTCCTTTATCTTTTAGCTCTACATTGATTTTATTTTTTAGTGAATCAGACATGCAAGAAGAATCACCTGATGCAAAAATATTTTTCCAGTTATAAAAAGATTTCTGCTGCATTTCTGAAAAAGCACGTTCCGAAACAATGCCGTCTTTAAAATCATTTTTTTCATTATTAATAAAATCAAATTGCTCAAGAACTTTTTCATCTGATTGTTCACAAGATTCAAACGCGGTATGCATAATCGCAGAACCAGAAAATGTTTTTTTTGACGCAGAAAAAAACATCTGCTTGTTTTTTAAGTTTCTTTGCTGAGCACAATAGAGCTTTATAAAATCAACAGAAGCATCTTTTTCATTTAATTCAAGCGACGCACGTTTTTCAACATCATTTATAAATCCAAGTTTTCTAAAAGGAACAGAAACATCTCTTTGAGTCGCATTTATTACAAATTGATATTCAAAATCCGCGCAAACGGAAAGCCTATAAGGAAAAATATTAACTCCATATTTCTTTTCATTAGGTGTATAAGTCTTTTGATTAATTTCATTTATAAAAAAATCAAATGCAGAATTTAATTTGTAATTTATTTTTGAAAGATAATCACGTTCAATAGACACAAGGTTGTTTAAGTCAGTAATTATTCGTCCTAAAATTTTATCTGTTGTTGTATAACGCTCTTCACTAAATTTTTTCTCATCAATAAATTTGCTTTTAAAATTGTCCCAGGCAAATTTCAGTTTTTGAAAACTAGATGCGTTTTCAAATTGCAAAACAGTATCTTTGATTTTTAGATAAAATTCTTTTTCTGCACTTTCATCATCAAGTGAAGAAAGCCATATATCTTTGATGGATTCACCTTCTTCATAGCTGCACACACATCTTTTTTCATTTCCTGCTCTTACAAGACGTTCATTTAAATCAAAATTTTTCCACGGAATATATCCATCAAGCAAAAACGAACGCACGCTGTCATACGAAAAGCCGGAAGAAGCGCAGTCTTTTATTTTCTGAAAAATATCTCCTCCGCAATTCTTTGTGTATGGAACTCCAGCCCGTACAGTAAAAGGAACAGAATAAATTGAAAGTTCTCTTTCCAAATAAGGTCTGATGTTTTCCAAGCAGGGAACATTGACAGCCACTGTACGCAAGTCAATTTTTTCAAGGTGCAGTTGTCTAAGCCTAAGAACAAGCATTCTAATTTCTTTTCGCGCATCATTATAAAAAACACACCTGCCGCTCTGCGCATTCTTGGGAATACAAACCAATGTTAAATTTTCTTCCGCACAAAGAATATTCTGAAATTCCGCAAAGTCTTCAAGAATCTCTGGATAAAAAATAAAAATTTGCTTTTCATTCTTCTTAAAATTTGAATCCAAATAAGAAGGCTCGTAAAAATTGTTCTGCTTCAAAAATTCCTTGTAAAGCTCAAAAAGTTTTTTATAATCATCATCTTCATCATCAGGAATTTTTCCTGCGGCGCAATATTTCTCAAAGTGCTCATTCCAAAGTTTTAATGAGGGAAGAATTTTCGCGATCCAATCTGTAAAGCTAAAAACATTATCCTTGAACTCTGACGCAGAAGAAACAATTCTTTTAAAGAAATGCATCTCATTGTTTTCTGAAAGAATTTTTTGAACAAAAACCTTCCGTACAACAGGAGGAATACAAATAAGATTTTCATCAGAAGCTTTTAAATAATCAGACTTGAATTTATCCCATGCTGTAAACTGGTCAAGATTAAAGGCCCGCACGCCAGACTCGTCCGGATTTTTTATAGCCCAGTTTATCCAGCTTGTCTGAACAACATCAGTGGGAAAAACGAAAAGTGAATCAATATTCTTTATATTTGCCGAAATAACTTCTGAAATCTTATCTTCACTAAAATTCATAGACTAATAATATAGCACATAATTTCTTATTTTTAGACAAAATCTAAATTTTTTATGGATTTTTTCCAGCAACTTGATTTTTCAGTGAAGTTTTTCTCATAAAAGAAAAGATTTCCCCAGTTAAATTGGGGAATAGCAAACTTACAATACAAAAGCCGGAAAATAAACAATGTCATTTTCCAGCTCATGCAATTTATTTAGCAATAAATTTTTTCGGAATTATCCCCTTATACACTCTAAATAAAATTATCAAATTTTCACATTTTTTTATCTTTTTTATTTGATTTTTATTGACATAACAATCAAGATGTGATATATTTTAATCATCAGGAGGTAAATGAAATGTGAAACACAAAAAGAAAAAAGCATGGTCAAGAGCAGACAAAATCGCCTTGATGGTTTTTCTGCTAGAACTTCTAAAGTTCATCCTTGACCTGCTTTCTAAGCTGGCTGCTTAGTTTTCTGCCGTTCATAGGTATGCCACTACTTATGAACGGTTTCAAATATATTTTATTTATTTAGGAGCGTCAACAATGACAAGAACAGAAAAATTATTAATTGCAATTCTTGCACTTCAAATTCTGGAAATAATTTTGAAAATAATATCGTTTTAAAGCAGGTGATTAGACATGGAAAATAAAATTCAGCATGGCGGTGCTAGAATTGGAGCGGGTAGAAAAAAAGGCAGCACAACAAACAATACCGGGTATAAAAGCGGGCGCATTGTCATTTCCTGCCTTGAATCAGAAGAAAAAGCGATAAAGCAAATCGCAAAAGAACAGAATAAAACAGTAAGCAGGCTTATTATAGATTCTGTCTTAAAAAACTAAGCGCAGGAGGTGTACATGACATTTTTTGATTTTATGGAAAAGTTTCCAACGGAAAAATCTGTTATAGAATACTTTCTCAAAGTCAGATACAACAATGCTCTTGTATGCCCTCACTGCGGCTCTAAAGTTCATGTTCAGCATAGAAGCGACAAGCTAAAACTTTGCAACTGCCATAATTGCAAAAACACATTCTCGCCGTTCAAAAACACAATCTTTGAAAAGTCATCAACAGACCTGCGCAAATGGTTTTATGCGGTTCATCTTTTTCTTAACTCCAAAAAGGGAATCTCCGGCTTGCAGCTTCAGCGTGAAATCGGCGTAACTTATAAAACTGCGTGGCGTATGCTTAAGCAAATCCGCTCGGCAATGGGAAATGTTGACATGTCAAAGGCTTTCGAGGCAATGGTCGAAATTGACGAGGCTTATATCGGCGGAAAACCTAGAAAAGAAAACAATCAGATTCACGGAACTGCAAAGCGTGGGAAAGGCACAAAGAAAACTCCTGTAATCGGTGTAAAGGAACGCTCCACAAACCGTGTATATGCAAAAGTTACCCTGCCGGACGAAAACGGGAAAAAATTGACAGGCAAGCAGCTTTTTAATGTTCTTGACAGTGTATGCAAAGATAATGCAACTGTTTATACAGACGATTATCACGGCTATGGATTTCTTGACGATGAAGCACGCAATCCGGGAAAACTTATTCATATTGTAGTTAATCATTCAGCAGGTCAGTACAGTGCAGGACCGGGAATAAATACAAACGGAATTGAATCATTCTGGGCAATATTGAAGCGTGGAATACTCGGAATCTATCATCACGTTTCTGTAAAATACTTGCAGGAATATGTGAATGAATTTTGTTTTAGACAGAACAATGGAACAAGTTCATTTGATACACTTCTCCAGCAGGGTGTATTTGCAGCGTAATACTTGACACAAAATTCACTGCACAGTAAATTTTATATTATGAACATCAAAAAAGAAACTGTGGCAACTACTATACATAGTACGGGGGGGGTAACTCCAATCTACATAAAGCAAAGGCCGCAAAAAACGATGAATTCTATACACAGTTTGATGATATAAACGAAGAATTAAAACATTACAAAGAACATTTCAAAAATAAAGTTGTATTTTGCAACTGTGATGATCCCGAATACAGCAACTTTTATCAGTATTTCAAAATCAATTTTGCCCATCTTGGATTAAAAAAACTCATAACAACACATTACGAAAATGACAAGCCTTCCTATAAACTTGTAATTACGGAATACACAGAAAAAGACCCTCCTAGAGAAACTTTATTGCAAAATGGTGATTTTCGTTCTGATGAATGTATTGAATTTCTTAAACAATCGGACATCGTGGCAACAAATCCGCCTTTTTCTCTTTTCAGAGAGTTTGTTGCCCTGCTTGAAAAATACAATAAAAAATACATCATAATTGGAAATAAAAATGCTCTTACATATAAAGAAATTTTTTCTTTAATAAAAGCAAATAAACTTTGGACTGGACACAGAAACATAAACAAAGATATGTGGCTGATTTTACCAGACGATGCCGAAAAATGGGAAAAGATAAAACCTATAAAAGACGCATACGGTTTAGAACAAAACAGAAAAATCAAGCATATAATGGCTTGCTGGTTCACAAACCTTGACCACAAAAAACGACACGAAGAAATAATACTTTACGAGCATTATACACCGGAAAAATATCCAAAATATGATAATTATGACGCAATCAATATAGACAAATGCAATGAAATTCCTTGTGATTATAATGGAATTATGGGAGTTCCGATTACTTTCTTGGATAAATACAACCCTGGGCAATTTGAAATTATTAAATTTAGAAAGGGAAATGATGATAAGGACTTATCCGTAAATGGGAAATGTCCATATTTCAGAATTATTATAAGGAGAAAAAAATGAACATAGAACTTCACGAAATTTTAATAAAAGACCTTGTAGAAGATTATACAAATAGTGATGAAGAAGGAGTTATTGGTTATAACGGAAAATTGAATATCCGTCCGCCTTATCAAAGAGAATTTGTTTACAAGCCAGAACAACGGGATAAAGTCATTGATACAGTAATGAAAAACTTTCCGCTCAATGTTATGTACTGGGTAAAAAGTGGCGACAATTCATTTGAACTTATGGATGGTCAGCAAAGAACTATAAGCATTTGTGAATATTTCAAATGCAATTTCCCTGTTAATTTTCGCTATTTTTTCAATCTTACAGATACAGAAAAAGAAGAATTCTTGAATTATAAACTTATGGTTTATATCTGCGAGGGAAACGACAAGGAAAAACTTGAATGGTTCAAAACAATCAACATTGCAGGAGAAAAACTGTTTGACCAGGAATTACTGAACGCAATGTATACAGGCGAATGGCTCACAAGTGCAAAACGCTTTTTCAGCAAAACAAACTGCCCTGCATATAACATCGGAAAAGATTATCTGAACGGCTCTGCAATCCGACAGGATTATTTAGAAACCATTTTGAAATGGAAAACAGATAATCAGATTCAGCAGTATATGGCATTACACCAGCACGACCCGAACGCAAACGAATTGACACTATATTTTCAGAATATAATCAGCTGGGTAAAAACAGAATTCCCAAAATATCGCAAGGAAATGAAAGGCATTGAATGGGGATTTCTTTACAACAAATTCAAGGATTCACCTATTGATTCAAAAGCCGTTGAAGAAAAAATCACCGCTTTAATGCAGGACGATGATGTAACAAACAAAAAAGGCATTTATGAATATGTCCTGGACAACGAAGAAAAAGGCATTTCGACTAATTCAAAATCGGCATTATATAAGTTAATAACTAAATTAAAAAAGCAAATTTCTGATTTAGAAGAAGTTACAAACAAAACTGAACATGGTATTGAATTAAAACTAGTTGATTATCAAGAGAATGCTGCATGAATTATATTTTTTCTTCTGTATACGAAGAATTAAAAAAGAATCCAGCAATTAAATTTTTAGATCCTATTCCCAAATGTCCTAAAAATGCCGATTTGGATTGCATAAGAGAACAAACTGATTGTAAACAAGGAAAATTTATAGAATGTAAACAAAGAATATCTTTCTTTGTAGATGAAAAGTCTTTGAAAATATTGTACCCAAAATTTTATATAATTAATGATAAAGAGTTTCATGGAATCGTAAGAGATTCTGATATAGGCATTTTATGGCTTATCAATAAAGGAATTATAAAAAAGGAAAATTTAAAAGCAATTAGATAGTCTGTAATTTAAATACTATCCAATAAAGAGTGCATAAAGGGATAATTCCGAATTTTTTTGTATTCTTTTATACTTTGAACAAATCAACCTCGTTTCCAAGCTTCTTTATAGACTGCGCCATAAGGTTAGAAATTCCAGACAATGCGTTTCCAGTTTCGTTTATTTTTCTTGCGCCGGCGGACATTTCGCTCATTCCTTGTTTCATGCTCAAAGTCGAATCCTGCAAAGTTTTTATTTCATTTAGAATTTCCTTTCCGCCCTCCGACATCTGCTTGGAAGATTCTCTTACTTGCACAGTGCTGTCGTTCATTTGTGTAAGCGCAAGAGAAATCTGACGTGAACCTTCTCCTTGTTCCTGCATGGCATTTTTTATCTGAGACACAAGATTGTTTGTTTCCACCATTTCATTTGAAACAGCAGAAAAGGTTTCGGATGCAATCTTTGAGGCAGAAACAATCTCTTCAATTCCATCAGTTATTTTCTGCAACTGATTTCCGATTGTCTTTGACTGTTCAGATGAAGTTTCAGAAAGCTTGCGGATTTCATCCGCAACAACACTAAATCCTTTTCCTGCCTCGCCTGCGTGAGCGGCCTCGATTGCAGCATTCATGGCAAGAAGATTTGTCTGTTCCGCAATGCTTGAAATAACGGCATTTGCTTCCTGCAAAGACTGAGACTCGTTTGCAATAACAAGAATTCTTGAGTTCACATCATCCTGCTTTTTCACACCTTCAGAAGAGCTTTGCTCAAGGCTTTCAAATGAAGCAGCCATCTTTCCAACAGAAGAATTTACAGAATTTATGTTGCCAATCATCTGCTCAACAGCCGCAGACGCTTCTGTAACACAGGCCGACTGGCTTTCAATCATATTATTAAGATTGTCAATTCCAATGGAAATTTTATCAAGAACAGTTGTTGTCTGATCCACACTCTCAGAGTTACTGTTTATGCCGTTTTCAACATTTTTGATATTAGAAATTATCTGGCTTATAGAAGTTGCTGTATCCTGAGTTCCTGCATCCAAGTCTGAATCAACTTTTAGAAGTTCATCTTTCAGCTGCTTTATGACAACAATTATGCTTTGCAGTTTTTCCATAAAGCCGTTAAAACTATCTATAATGCTTCCAACTTCATCGTTCTTTTTTCTCTTAAGCTCAATTCGTTTGGTTAAATCAGCATTTCCTGAAGCAATCTTATTTATAGACTGCTCAAGAACTATAAGAGGCTGCGTCTTTCGGATTAAGTTGACAATCACTCCAAAAATTACAGCAATTCCAATGACAAAGTTTGAAATAATTATAATAGAAAAAATTTTTCTAAAAATGCTAAGAACTTCCGCCTCAGAAATAACTATGCAGTTGCGCCAGTCAGTTCCTTCAACTATAGAATAGAAAAGATAATATTTTCCGTTGGCAGTATTTATAATGCCGTCGCCGTTCACACTTGAAGTAGAAAGGATTTTCTTTGCATCTTCTGTCGCAAAAAGCTTGTCAACTACTTTTGAATCTCCAGAAGAAGCTATTATAAGTCCATTCTCAGAAATAAGGGCAGAAACTCCAGCATTTCCAATTTCTGTATTCTCTACAAAACGGCTCAAACGTTCAGAAGTTGTTACTCCAGAGAAAAAACCAATTGTTTTTCCGTCCAATTTAAGCGCACGGTTAATATGAATAACTAGTTTTCCAGAAACTTTAGAAGGAGTAGGATTGTCTATAAACGAATCGGCTCCATTCTGCATTATCGCCTTAAAATAATCACGGTCTGTTACAACTGTGTGAGTTCCTATATCTGATTCAAAGTTTCCATCTTGATCAACAAAAGCCACATAATCAAACCAGCCTCTTCTTAAATATGCATGGGCTTGCAACCAAGAAACTATTTCAGCTGGATTTTCAGTTTTGCAAACGTCAGCATTGACATATACATCCATTCCAACTTTAGATTTTTCAAGAACAGAAGAAATTTCAGAAGAATAAGACCTTGCAAGTTCTGAATACTTAGAATAAGCGTCTTCCAGCAAGTCTTTTTTTGTTAAATTTACAATAACAATAAGCTGAATGGCAACTAAAAATATTATAATAAGAGATGTCTGAATTCCAATCGAGACTGAAAGTTTTCCTTTTTTCATATTCTCACCTATAAAATACTCTTGATTTTTATATTATAAATCCATATCAGAAAAAATCAAAGTGTTCAAAACTTAAAAAGTCAGTTATTTTCATTTAAATTTGTCTTTTTATCTAAAATTTAGTATTATCTTTTACACAAAGGGAGTTTCTAAAAGTTTCAGTTTTTAGAAACAACTCTGAAAATGCGATGTTTTAATTCGTGCTATTATAACAAATTAAAACTCGTAGACATCTCTAAAAGTGAACTGTAAATTGAGTTTTTAGAGATGTCCAAAACATATTTATAGAGGCATTTATGAAGAAATTAACACCTATAACACTCCTATGCGGTTATCTTGGAGCAGGAAAAACAACTCTTCTAAACAAAGTTCTTTCAAATCAGGAAGGATATAAAGTCGCAGTTATTGTAAATGACATCGGCGAAGTGAATTTTGACGAAAAACTTATTGCCGACGGGGCAAAAATTACAGACACATCAAGCATTGTTCCTTTAACAAACGGATGTATCTGCTGCACACTCAAAACTCAGCTCGCACAGAATATAGAGAATCTCATAAAGAGCGGAAAATTCGACTATATTATGATTGAAGCAAGCGGTGTATGCGAGCCAATGCCTATTGTTCAGGAACTTGAAACAATAAAGAACGGAAATGTTGACAATGTTGTAGGTGTTGTTGACGCAGCACGTCTTGTAGATGAATTTGCAGGTGGAGACAAGCTCTTGAAAAAGGATTCCATTGAGGAAGAAGACGTAGAAAGCCTTCTTGTTCAGCAGATTGAATTCTGTTCTACTCTTGTAATCAACAAAAAAGACTTGGTTTCTGATGAAGAATTCAAGAAAGTACGCAAAGTTATCGAAGTTCTTCACCCAGGTGTAAAGATAATTGAAACAAGCCATGGCGATGTAGATGTAAAAGAAATCATGGGAACAAATTCCTTTGAATTTGACAGCGTTTATGCAAGCGCAGGCTGGTGCAAGCATCTTGAAGAAGACGAAGTTGAAGATGAACATCACGAAGAGCACCATCACCGTGAAGAAGAGCACGAAGAACATCATCACCACGAACACGATGAGCACGACCATGAAGAACACGAGCATCACCATCATCATGAGCACCGTCACGAAGGAGAAAGTGAAGACGAGTACGGAATAGGAACTTTCATCTATTATAGAAGAAAACCGTTTGATCGCCAGCTTTTGGATGAATATGCAAACACATGGCCTCGAAATATAATCCGTTGCAAAGGTCTTATGTGGTTTGCAGATGAGCCGGAGATGGCTTGGGTGTTTGAAACATCCGGCAGACAGATTCAAGCTGGATATTCCGGACAGTGGGTTGCTGCCTGTTCACCAGCTGAGCAGAAAAAAATCCTTGAAGAAAATCCAAAGATAAAGGATGAATGGGATAAAGATGTAGGCGACAGAATGATTAAGCTCTGTATAATCGGCCAGAATCTAGACAAAGAAAAGATTTCCGCAGAACTTGACAAATGCCTTGCAAAATAAAAGCACATTCAGCAGTTTATTTTGTTTAAGCTGCTGAAACTACTTGGAATATATTTATGAAAGAAAATTTTGCAGCCAAATACCACAAAATTCTATGCAAAAAAACACCGGATTTTCTAAGTAAATATATTTCATTGCCTATTTTAAAACGTCTTGAAGGTGTGGGACTTTTATGCGGAACCGACTGGACGCCTCTTTTTCATAACAGTTTTTTTTATTCACGGCTCGACCATTCACTAGGAACTGCTTTAATTGTCTGGAACTTCACAAAGGACAAAAAACAGACAATCGCAGCTCTCCTTCATGATGTTTCAACACCTGCATTCAGCCACGTTTCTGATTTTAAAAACGGAGATGCGCTTACACAAAGCAGCACAGAAAATTTAAATGCGCAGTTAATAGAAAATGACTTGGAACTTCTTGAATTTTTAAAGCAAGACGGAATAAAAGTTGCAGAAGTAAACGACTACCACATCTATCCTGTTGCCGACAACAAAATTCCGGGCTTAAGCGCAGACCGTTTGGAATATATGTATCCGAGCGGAGCGGCATTGGATTCCATTTGGACTTTAACAGAAATAGAAAACAGCTACAATCACATAAATATCTTGGAAAATGAAAAAGGACTTCCAGAGTTGGGGTTCTCAGAAGAGAATGAATGCCTAATTTACACAAAAAAATTCATTCAGACAAGCACGATTCTTCAGCAGAATGAAGACAAAATTGCAATGCAGCTTATGGCTGACATACTGAAACTTGCAGAAGAAAATAAAATTATAAAACCAAGTGAGCTTTTTACATTTTCTGAAAAAGAACTTATAGAAATATTTACAAAATCAGCAGAAGAAAATCCTTCCTGGAAATTTTCAAAGTATTTCAGGACATTCCGTGGAATGAAAAAGATTTTACGTTCAGAAAATGAAATAAAAGGCTTTTTCTGTGTCGATTTGCAAGTAAAAAGACGCTATATAAATCCGCTCATAAAGATAAAAAACGGCGCAAAAAGAATTTCAGAAGTAAATAAAGAAGCAAAAGAAATTATAGAGCAGTTTTTGCAGTTCAATGATACAAAATTTGGCTGCGCGGAGTTTCTATGATTCAATGGAAACCACGGAAAATAATTTTTATAGGAAACCAGACACCTCTTTTAAAGATTCTTGCAAAAGAAAATGAAACGGAAGTAATTTCATCTGTTACATTTCTTTCCACTTTAGCCACAAGATTTGCTCCAGATTTGATTGTTTTTGACAGCGTACAGGACGCGGACATTCTTGAAGTGCGTAAAGTTGAAAAACTAATCTTTGTTCCAGTTCTAATTACAGCAGAAAACTTTAAAGAACTTAACAATCTAAATTCAATCTCTGATTTTTCAAACGTAATTATATGCAACCAGTCAGTTTCGCAATCCAGCCAGTTTGTTGAGCGGCTGAAAAATCTTATGTCAAAAAAACAGCCAGTTCTTCCTTCAAGGACAGGTTCTATTGTAAAGTACGCAATTCTTTATATGAACAAAAATCTTTCTAAAAAAATCAGCAGAAATACGCTTGCAGACCAAGTTGGAGTTGACCCGGATTATCTTACACGTATTTTTCACAAGGAAATGGGAATTGGAATTTCTGCATACCTTAACCTTTTTAGATTAGAAGAAAGCCATAAACTTCTTTCACTTACAGGAATGAAAATTCAGGATATTGCAAAAGAATGCGGATTTTCAAACCCAGCGTATTTTATAAATTCCTACCGCGCAAGATTTGGAATTTCCCCTGGCACAGTAAGAAAAGAAGGTCTTTCACCTGTAAATGCTTTTTAGCAATCTCATTTCGCTTTAGAAAGCTCAGGGCAAACGCATTATAAATGTATTCAGCATAAAACTGGCTCCCAGGCACGGTTTCCTGGTTCAAAATCGCGCAATAATGCGCTGCACGCTGATTGTTGCAAAGTAACTATAGAATTGCCCGCTCACGCGGTCGCAACAATCAGAGTGTTTTTGCCCCAGGAACCGTTCCTTCGCGCAAATTTTACTTAAATTATTTATAATGAGTTTGCCCTGTTAGAAAGCTTTCAGATTATTGAATTCAAAACTTTTATAGCCTATAATGCACGCATGATTCAGCTAATTGCATTTTTAGGAAACTATGGAAAGGAATATTCAGGCACAAGACATAATGTTCCATGGATTTTTGAAGAACAGCTTCCGTTTGCATCAAAAATTTCTTGGCAGTCAAAACATAAATCAGAGTTTTCTTGTGTTGACTATGAAGACTTTTTAAATTGGCTAAAAGATTTTTCACTTATAAAACCAAGACAAGACGGTACTTTGCCCATAGCTTCAAATGTTCCAGACAAAATTTACTTTATGAAGCCTTTGACTTACATGAATTTAAGCGGAGAAGCTGTTGGAGAAGCTGCCCGTTTCTTTAAAATAAAACCGGAAAACATTCTTATTCTGCATGATGAAATTGAACTTCCGCTTGGAACAGTCAGCTTAAAATGGTCTGGAGGACTTGGAGGACACAACGGACTTCGCTCAATAAAGGAACATCTTGGAACTGCGGATTTTTGGAGGCTAAGATTCGGAGTTGGAAAACCTGTCCATGGAAGCGTCGCTGATTTTGTGCTAGGCACATTTTCAGAAGATGAAAAAATAATACTTTCACAAGTTTTTTCACAGGCAAATATTCTTTTTTCAAAAATTTTGACTTCATCACAACCAGAAAAACTAATTTCTGAATGGGGAAAGAAAAAAGTTATTCCAGAAACAAAGTAAAAAAAGTTATTTTATGGAAAAATCAGAACTTACAAAGAAAATAGAAAACATTTCATTGTCTGCGGCTTCATTCAACAGGCTTTTTGAACTTGCAAATATTCTGCGCAAAGAATGCCCTTGGGATAAAATTCAGACACCGCAGACATTAAGAAGCACACTAATAGAAGAAACATTTGAAACCGTTGATGCGATAACAGAAAAAAGCCCAAGCCACGTACGCGAAGAACTTGGAGATGTGTTTTTCAATCTTATTTTCATTGCAAAATGCTTTGAAGAAGAAAAAAAATTTACAATCGATCAAGTTTTAAATGAAGTTTGCGAAAAACTTATCCGAAGGCATCCTCATATTTTTGAAAATGCAAGCGAAACCAATCGTTCAACAAAAATTCAAAGCGCATCAGATGTAAAAGCGCAGTGGGACAAAATAAAAGACAATGTGGAAGGCAGAAAACAGGAAAGCGCAATTGATTCTGTACCAAAAGGATTTCCGCCGCTTTTAAAGGCATTTAAAATTTTAAAGAAAGCTGCAAAAGAAGGCTTTGACTGGCATGCAACACAACAAGCTTACGACAAAATAAAGGAAGAATTAACTGAAGTAAAGGAATCTTTGCCAGAAAACACAGAAGAAGAAGTTGGAGATTTGCTTTTGTCATGTGTAAATTTAAGCCGCAAACTTAATGTAGATCCGTCTGTTGCGCTTGAAAGAGCCATAAACAAGTTCAGCGCAAGATTCAAGTTTGTTGAAAAAAGTATGAACCAGGAAAATCTTGAAATGAAAGCCGAAAATGACAATAAAATGATGGAATTTTGGAAATCAGCAAAGATTACAGGGCAAACGCATTATAAATAATTTAAGTAAAGATTGCGCGAAGGAACGGTTCGTGAGGCAAAAACACTCTGATTGTTGCGACCGCATGAGCGGGCAATTCTATAGTTACTTTGCAACAATCAGCGTGTAGCGCATTATTGCGCGATTTTGAAGCACGAAACCGTGCCTGGGAGCCAGTTTTATGCTGAATACATTTATAATGCGTTTGTCCTGGCAAAGATTATTGAAAATATAGCAGATTTATAGTATATTTCTAGCATGGCTGTTTCTTATATTGCAGTCTGTTTTGGAGTAAAAATGATCAAAAAAATCGATGGTATCGTTTTAGAAGATGAAAAAGAAGAAAAAAAAGCTGAAAACTCAGCTCCAGATCCTCTTGCAGAGAAATTTTTAAAAACAAGACAAATCCTTTTAAGCGGTGAAATCTGTGAAGAGCTTGCAGAAAAAATTATAAGACAGCTTTTAATTCTTGAAGCAGATAACGACAAGCCAATTTACATTTATATTGACAGTCCTGGCGGAGATGTTTATGCAGGATTTGCAATTTTTGACACAATCCGTTTTATAAATGCGCCTGTTTATATAATCGGAACTGGTCTTATTGCAAGCGCAGCGGCGTTGATCCTTCTTTCTGTTCCAAAAGAACGCAGGCTTGGTCTTCCGCATTCAAGCTACCTGATTCATCAGCCTTCAAGCGGAATGAAAGGTGTTGCGACAGACATCGAAATTCATGCCGCAGAACTCGCAAAGACACGCACAAAGATAAACGAGATAATTTCTGAGCAGACAGGAACTTCATTAGAAAAGGTGTCAAAGGACACTGACCGCGACTACTGGCTTAATTCAGAAGAGGCGGTTCAATACGGACTTATCTGCAAAGTAATTACAAACCGCAAAGACTTAGCCTGACTTTTTCAAAATGACATTCGAGCTTACAGATTCCATTAAAAATGACATTATGTTTGCCATGGAAGACCAAAATTCCCAAAGCGCATTCAATGTTGCGGAAAATAAGATTGTAAGCTTCATAAAAAATTTTGACAATCCGGCAGAAGACTTAAAAATAGATGAAAACAAAGTTTATTCCTTGCCAAACTGGACAAGCGATGACGGTTTTAATCTTATGGAAGCCTTTTCAGAAACTTGCCGTTCACCTTTAGCGAGGAATGAATTAAAAAGATGCTTGCAAAGCAGAAGGGGGGTGTTCAGAAATTTTAAGAATATTCTAAAAGCGTATCCAGATGTTGAAAAAAGATGGTTTGCATTCAAAACAAAGAGGATGCTTTCTAAAATCAACGAATGGTACAATGACTTGCGCGAGACTTGGGGACTTGAGCTTCTTGAAGAAGATTCCATAGATGAAATGGAAGACCTCGTTCGGAATGATTTTGAGTTCAAGGAATACGATTCTGGCAGGGACAAGGAATGCGTTGATCGTGCAGTTGAAATAATGGCAGAAGAATATAAAGACAGCTTTGAAGGCGAGATTGGGATTTCCATTGCTGCAATGTGGCGTTACCAGTCAGCTTTTTCTAAAAGTGAGAATAAGTATGGTTTTGTTTGCTATTCTCATTTAAAAGAATTTTTAGGCTGCATTTTATTTTCATCATGTCCGTCCTCGGCAAAAAAAACAGTTGTAGTTACTGATTTTTTTGTCTTTCAGAATTACCGTGGCTTAGGCATAGGAAAGGAACTTTTCCAAAAATGTCTGGAAAAAGCAAAAAACAGCGGAATTCAGTGGGTTTTATTTTCAAATACAATTATTCCGGAATCCATGGAACATTTATTAAGCCAGTTTTCTTTTGAAAAGCTAGGATCCGGCTATATTGTAGATTTATTAAAAGATTAATTTTTTATTCTGAAAAGCTATGCAGCGGCAGATTCAGAAAAGAGCCTTAGTTAGTTACAGGAGTTTAATTATGGCATACAACAATAACCGTGAAGGTTTTAAATTGAATGAAGAAAACATCGCATCGTTTTTGAAAGATGCAGTAAACCGCGTAGAAAAAGCAAGCAATGCAGAAATTGAAACATTAAAGCAGATTAAAAAGCTTTTCAAAAAAAATGTTCCTTTTTCGCGCAGAAGCTATGTAGCAGCATTGCTCATCAAAAATGCAAATTCAGGATTCAAAAGTAACCGCTTCAGCCGCACAGAAAAAACAGAAAAATTCGGACGTTCAGACAGAAATGAACGTTTTTCAAGAAATGAAAGCCGCCAGTCAGAAAGAAATTCAGAAGAACGCAAAGAACGCACAGAAAAATCACCACGTGTAACAATCGATCCTTCTGTTGCAGACACAATTTTTATAAGCGTTGGAAGAAGCCGCGGAGTTTTTCCAAGAGATTTAGTCGGGCTTCTCGTAAGTGTTGCAGGTCTTGAACGTTCACGCATTGGAGAAATCAGAGTTCTTTCAAACTATTCTTTTATAACTCTCTTTAAGGAAGACTGCGACAAGACAATAAAAGCATTAAACGAATATGAATACCGCGGAAGAAAATTGAGCGTAAGCTATTCACGCAAAAAGGATGAAAATGAAGTTTCTGAAAACACAGAATCAGCTTCAACAGAGTCTGTCGTTTCAGAAGATACAATACCTGCAAATGTTGTAAATGACGCGCACGCAGACACATCGGCAAACACAGAAGAAGCAAAAATTGCGGCAGAACAGAGCGCATTCGCGGCTTCAATGGACAATGCGCCAGCTGAAGATAAGCCATATTCAGAAACAACTGATGACGGTCAGGTAAAATCTCACTTTGGAAACGGTGAAGCATATTGATTCATGCCATACAAACAGGACCTTTTAGCGTTAATACTTACATTATAAGACTGAAAGGTTCTGACGCGTTGATTGTAGATCCAGCCTGCTGCAAATTCTCAAATGACGAGGACAAGTTTTTTTCCTATTTGAAAGAAAATAATCTTGTTCCGAAAGTTATATTTTTAACCCACGGACATTTTGACCATGTGGCAGGACTGAATGCAATAAAGCAAAAATTTCCTGATGTAAAAATTCTTATTAATTCGAACGACGCGCATTTTATAGGAAACGGAAGTGAAATTTTGCAAAGAATTTCACTTGAGCCAATGAATTTTCTTGAGTTTTTGCCCTTTGTTTCAAATCTCCCAGAAGCAGATTTTTTAATTTCTGACAGCACAAATCTTTCTTCATATATACAGAATATTCCGCTTCTTGAAAACTGGAAAATTCTTCACACACCCGGACACACAAAAGGGTCTTGCTGCCTATATAATCAAAATGAAAAACTTCTAATAAGCGGCGACACAGTTTTTCACCGTTCTTGGGGTCGCACGGATCTTTTCAGCGGAAGCGATGCGGATATGAAGCACAGCCTGAATAGAATTTACACAGAACTTCCAGACGACACAAAAGTGTTTCCCGGACATAATTACTACGGATTCACGCTCGGAGAAAATTAAGGAAAGCCAACTTTCTATTTACCCTTAATTTCGAGCCTTATAATTTTATGTCATTATCAAGATTTACCCGATAATCTATCGAAAATTTCCAACAGATTCCCGTAGCACGGTAATGATACTTAAATTACTGTTCTTTTAAAAACTCGACATTTGGGCTATTTAACTTTCCGAAAAAAAAGCCCTGGCAAATAACCAGAGCTTAATGAAATTATTTTTCTTCTGTTACGTCTTTTTTAGCACGAGGTTTTCTTGCTCGTTTAGGCTTTTCCTTTTCTTCAGAAGAATTTTTTACAGCAGTTGATTCAAGCTCATTGCAATGATCTTCAGCCTTTACGATTTCCTGGAATTCCTTGCCATCCATTGTTTCTTTTTCAAGAAGACGCTGCGCAATGTATTCAAGAAGATTTCCGTGTTTTTTCAAAGTTTTCAGGACAAACTGATAACGTTCTTCCATAACACGGGCAATTTCGTCATCCACATATTTCTGAGTATCTTCTGAAAATTCGCGGACAAGCTCAGGCTCCTGAGTTCCATAACCTCTTCCACTTTTTCCAAGAGTAACGTTCTTGAATTTTTCGCTCATTCCGTAATCTGTAATCATGCGCTTGATAATATCGGTTGCACGGCTAATATCATTTGAAGCTCCTGTGCTTATTTCACCAAAAATTATCTGCTCAGCCGCACGTCCGCCCAAAAGAACATCTACCTGTCCCATAAGCTCTTTTTTGCTATATAGAAACTGGTCATCTTCCGAACGTTGCAAAGTATATCCCAAAGCGCCCATTCCACGCGGAATAATTGTAATCTTATGAACTGGATCGCTTCCAGGAGTAAACGCCGCAACAAGTGCATGACCAGTTTCATGGTAAGCCACAATCTTGCGCTCATTTTCCTTTACAACGCGGGATTTCTTTTTTAGACCGACCAAAGTTTTTTCTATTGCTTCGTCAAAATCATCCATAAGAACAACTTTTCTTCCAGCACGAACAGCAAGAAGAGCCGCTTCATTTACAATATTTGCCAAGTCTGCGCCGGCAAATCCGCTTGTAGCATGGGCAACTGCGGAAAAATCAACGCTTGGATCTATTTTCACATTCTTTGCATGAAGCCTAAGAATTTCTTCACGGCCTTTTACATCCGGCTTGTCAACTACAATCTGACGGTCAAAACGTCCAGGACGCAAAAGTGCAGGATCCAAAATGTCAGGGCGGTTTGTGGCAGCAAGAATTATAAGTCCCTTTTCATTGTCAAATCCGTCCATTTCAACCAAAAGCTGATTCAGTGTCTGCTCGCGCTCATCGTTTCCGCCAAGATTATTTACACGGCTCTTGCCTATAGCATCAAGCTCATCAATAAAGATAATGCATGGAGCTTTTTCACGGGCAGAACGGAACAAATCGCGAACACGGCTTGCGCCAACACCAACAAACATTTCAACAAAATCAGAACCGGAAATCCTAAAAAACGGAACACCGGCTTCACCTGCAACAGCACGCGCAAGCAAAGTTTTTCCTGTTCCCGGAGGTCCTACAAGCAACGCGCCTTTTGGAATTTTTCCGCCTATATCAGTATATTTCTTAGGCTGCTTCAAAAAGTCAACAAGCTCCATCAATTCTTCTTTTGCTTCATCAACACCTGCCACATCCTGAAAACGAGTCTTAACCTTTCCTTCATCAACAGCCTTTGATCTTCCGCCACCGCCAAGAATAGAACCCATTCCGCCCATTCCGCCGCCCATCTTTCTGAAAATAAAGAAATACATTAAGAAAATAAAGCCAAACGGAATCACAAGATTAAGCAAAAGCTGAATAAGATAATTGTTTTGACGAGTTACAAATTTGTAGTCCACGCCTTTTTCATCAAGAAATTCAATAAAACCTTCCATGAGAACGCCAGAAGTTCTGTAGACCCCGCCGCTTTCAGTTCCAAGAGACATTCCCATAAAGCCAAATCGTGAAGGCTGAGAAGCACCTGCAGAATGCGAAGTATAGCCAGTAAAATAATTCTCACCAAGCTCAACACGGACAATCTGCCCCTGATCTATAAGATTCCTGAATTCCGAAAAATCAATCAAATCAGTTGGCTTGGAAGAAAACATCATGTTCACGGCTATAAGAACACCGGCAAGAACCAAAAGGATTGTCCAAAAAGGCGGACCCTTCTGCGGACCATTTCCAGAAGGCTTATTGTCTCCCTTTTCATTGTCTGCAGAAAGCTTGAAAAAATCATACGGATCATTTTCAGTCTGCTTCTTGTCATCATCTTTTTTATCGTTCATTTTTACCTCAAGTAGAAATTTTGCTATATCAGATAATATACAATATATTCAGCAACTGGGCAATTAAGAATATGAATTAAGCATAAAAAAAAACCGGACTGCAAATGCAATCCGGCATAAGTCTGGCAAATGAAAGCCCTACTCTTTTACACCACCAGCAGTTACACCGCCAATAATGTATCTTGAAAGTAAGAAGTAAATCACAATCAAAGGAAGAATAGCAACAGTCATAAGTGTATAGTTAACACCCAAGTCAAACATCATGTAGTCAGCAGAACGGGCATTTGCAATAACAATCGGAACTGTCCAAAGCTTTTTGTCACTGATTACGAGAGCTGGAATAAAGTAGTTGTTCCAGGAAGTAACGAATGCAAAGATTGCCTGAACTGCAAACGCTGGCTTGAGCATAGGACAAACAATCGCATTGAAAGTATAGAACTCATTACTTCCGTCTACACGGGCTGCTTCAACAATTGAATAAGGCAAAGTCGCTTCCATTGACTGATACATATAGAAGAAAACAACCGGCGCCGCAATCGCAGGAATAATAAGAGGAATATAAGAATTCATAATTCCAAGCTTTGTAATCAACTGCAAGAATCCAAGTGTAGAAACCTGTGTTGGAACCATCATAACTGCCATGATGAACTTAAACGCGCTCTTTTTGCCTTTGAAATTGTACATATAAATTCCATAGGCAGTCATTGCGCTAAAGTAAGTTGTAAACGCAGCTGTAAAAATAGCAACAAGGAAGCTGTTCCCAAGACCGCGAAAAATAGGATAGCTTGTTCCGTAAACCTTGCGTTCAACCTGCTGACCAGCAACAACATCAAACCAGCGTTCACTCTTTATAAACTGCTTGATATGAAGCCAAAGCTGAGTTCCAGGGATAGCAGAGAATCCACTCTGAATCTGCGGATGTGAGCGAGTCGCATTGACAACCATGATATAGAATGGAAACAATGAAAGAATCGCCAAAAGAACCAGAACTGCATAGCAGATAATTCTTCTGGTATAAAGCATTTTCGCCTGACTTTTTAATTTCTCCATAAAATTATCTCCTATCTTTTATTCTGGTACTTGCTCATAGTAATCTTATAAACAAGTCCGCTTAAAACACCAGTAACTACAAACAGAAGTACAGAAATAGCTCCTGCAGGTCCGTAGTTCTTGCTCTGAAGATGATTGTTAAGCTTCATGATAATAGTCATTGTGGTTCTATCTGGAGTACCGGCAGAATTTGTCAAAATCTGCGGAACATCGAACATCTGGATACCACCAATCAAAGAAGTAATGAAAACATAAACGAAAATCGGTAAAAGCAACGGCATTGTAACTTTAAAGAACACCTGCGAAGGAGAAGCTCCATCTATGCGGGCCGCTTCAAAGAGACTGTTATCAATTCCCATAACGCCAGCCATAAGCAAAATTGTTGTGTTTCCATACCACATAAGGAAGTTCATTGTAGCAACCAAAGTTCTAGTCCAAGCCGTAGAAGTAAAGAAGTAGATTGGCTTCATTGGCTCAGCCGCACCAAGTCCAATTGCTGTTTCATTTGTTTTGTCAACAATAGAGCGAATCATGCCGTTTACAGGACCGTTAGGCGAGAACAAAGTAAAGAACAACATTGCGAATGTCGCCGCCATAATCAAGTTAGGCATATAAATAACTGTCTTAAAGAATCCCTGACCTTTAAGGTTAAGTTCTGTATTTGTAAACCAAACAGCAAGAAGCAAAGAAATTATAATCTGCGGAACAAACCCCATGACCCACATTATAAGTGTATTAAGGAAATATTTTCCCAAGCTGTCGCCAGCAGTAAATATCGCCTTGAAATTTTCTAAACCAATAAAAGTAGGTCCAACAGTAAGAAGTCCTACTCGGTAATACTCAAACAAGCTAAAAATAAAAGTTGTCAAAAGCGGAATGAGCGAAAATATAATATAAATTACAAAGAATGGCGCAATAAAAACATATCCCCAATTGTCATACTGGATGGTATGCTTTCTATTTGCACTTTTTTTAACATCATTTTTCATTAAATCCTCTCAGAAATAATAGCAACACATCATAGAGGGAAGCATTTCTATTGAAAAAAGCGGGTAAAAAAAGTGCCACCTTAAAAAAGGCGGCACTTTCTTTCTGCAACCTTGAGACTGAAACCATTAAGCCATGGTTTCAGTGATAAGAATTACATCAATTATTTAGACAAGTTTGGATAAATTTCGATAACAGAAGTATAGAAGTTGTTCCAAGCCTGATCCTGTGAAACTTTTCCGTTGTAGTAGTCAGACATAGCAGCCATAAGTTTTTCTGTCATACCCTGGTCGTACATAGACATACAGCTCTTGTCGATAGAATCAGCAGAATCGATGAATACTGCCATGTGGTTCTGTCCACCCAAGAATGGGTTCTGGTAGTCAGATGCTGCAACTTCGCGCATAGCAGGAGCGTTGTTTGTGAAGTCGCCCATTTCTGTAGCAATACGAACCATTGTGTCTTTTTCGCAAGTAAGTGTGAGCATGATGTCTTTAATCAAGTCAACATTGTCTGAACCTGCTGCACCGCAAATCCAAGTTCCACCCCATGAGAATCCCATAGGTCCTTTGCAGAATGCCCAGTCGCCATAAGAACCGTTTCCAACAACATTTCCCTTTGCAGGATCATCGAGAGTGTTAGGAGCAAGACAGAAGTCAATGAACCAAGCTGGTCCAAAGTATCCGAATACTTTTCCGTCTTTCTTTGCACCCTGGAAGCTTTCTGCTGACCAAAGGTTAGCCTTGTTGTTGTAGCCCTTGTCTGTGTATGTCTTTGTCATGTCAACCCAGCGCTGGATCATCGGATCAACTTTGATTTTGTTTCCTACAACCCACTTTGTCTTTACGTTGTCAGAGAATACACGGAATGCATCATCGAATCCAGAAAGCATGAAGTATCCCTTTGCCTTTGCCTTTGCAGCAACTGAGTCAAACTTGTCCCAGTTAGAAAGAGCTTCCTGTACTTTTGCCGGATCGTCTGTTCCAAGAACAGCTTTTGCGATTGAGCGGCGATAGATAAATCCAGCCGGACAAGCCTGCCAAGAAACACCTTTGAGAACTCCCTTAGAGTCTGTCATGATGTCTTTTGTATACTTGAACTGGTTGGCCAAATCAGCCTTTGTAAGACCGATGTCTTTAACTACATCGAGAGTATATGGAGTGTCAACATACTTCAATGCATAGTCAGCCTCAACAAGGAACATATCAATCTTTTCGTCTGCTGCTGCTGAGTTCTGTGCAAGAAGAGCTTCATCAAGCTTATTCTGATAAGCATTTCCCTGGTTTGGAGTCTGGATAAAGTTAACTTTTACACCAGCTGGAACTTTTGATTTGTAGTATTTTTCAAAACGTGCTGGGAATTCATCGTTCCAAACAGCGATGTTCAATACCTTTCCGCCAGTTGTCTTACCTTTAGCCTTCTTCTTTCCCCAAGGTGCTGATGTTGCTACTGACGCAACCAATGCTACTCCCAAAACTGTAGCTACTAACTTTTTCATGCAATTGCCTCCTTCATTAGTAATGCATAAACCTTTTTTCTTTCTAAGGTGATTTTCATTATAAATCAGAATTTTTGTTTTGCAACAAAAAAAAAGCAAAAAAAATCAATTTTTATAGAAACGTTTCAATAATTATTGGTATTATTAAAAAAATTTACTGCATACTTTTTACGCAGCATAAAATTCGTTATAATATAAAATATGAAAAACAGCGGTTTTAATGGAATTATTCTGGACATAGACGGCACAATCTGGAACACAACAGGAATTGTCGCAGTTGCCTGGAACAAGGCAATTGAAATGTCCGGACTAAAGGCAAAAAAAGTAAACGCCCAGGTTCTTCAGAAGGAATTCGGAAAAACAATGGACACAATCGTAAGCGACTTATGGCCGGAACTCAGCAAGGCGGAACAAAGCAAACTCATGTCCTACTGCTGCACGGAAGAGCAGATTGCAATCAGGGAAAACACATTCGACATAACATATCCTGGCGTAATTGAAACAATAAAGGAACTTTCATCTTCGGAAAACTTTTACATTGTAAGCAACTGCCAAAATGGATACATTGAGCTTACAATGGAAAAAACAGGACTTTCACCTTTTATAAAAGACTACGAATGCTTCGGGCGCACAGGAAAATCAAAGGCGGAAAACATTCAAATTCTGATGGCAAGAAACAGAATGAATTCCGCAGTTTACATCGGCGACACAAAGGGAGACGAGGACGCTTGCAGGCAGGCAGGAATTCCTTTTATCTGGGCTTCCTACGGATTCGGAAAAGCTTCAAGATACATAGAAAAACTTGAAAACTTCTGCGACTTAAAAAAAATATTTTCAGAATAAAAATACTGGAGGAAAAATGCTTTATATTTTTGACATGGGCGGCGTTGTAACAAATTCCGCGGTTTTAGATGACAAGCTAAGCAAGGTTCTTGGAATTTCAGTTGAAGAATTTGAAAGAATCTGCGGAAAAAAAACAGACGGCGCAAACAAAGGTCAGCTTGAAAGCCTAGGATTGTTCAGCCTTTGCTCCGATGGAATAATTGACACAAACGAATTCTGGGCGGAATTTTCAAAGAGAAGCGGAATTGCCGTAAAAACAGACTGGTTCAGGTGGCTTTTTCATCCTGTAAGAAACGAAAAAACTGTTGCAATTGTAAAGGCTTTGCGTTCGGAGGGAAACAGAGTTGTGTGCGGAACAAACACAGTTTCTGCGCATTATTTTAACCACCTTGAGCGTGGCGACTATGCGGTTTTTGACCAGACATACAGCTCGTGCTACATGGGAGTTTCCAAGCCGGACACAAACTTCTGGAAAATAATCCTTGAGGCGGAAAATGTTCCTGCAAAAGACACGGTGTTCGTTGACGACAGAAAAGATAACTGCGAAGCCGCCGCTTCAATTGGAATTCACGCAATCCAGTTTACAACAGCGGAAGAAGTCGCCAAGCTTTTGGGAGTAAAAATTTAATTTGTGTTTTTCCAGCAGTCTATAAAATCAAGCATGAACTGCTGGATTCCGCCGAACCACTTCTGCTGAAAACGGCAGGCATTTTTTCCTATGTAGCGGAAGTGCCAGCATTCCCAGCGGTAGCCGGTAACATCTTCATAGCCTTTTGGAAACGAAAGAGACCAGCCGTAATCAGCGGCATTTTTATAGATCCATTGTCCCATCTGGGTTTTGTCAAAGTCATCAGAAATCGAGCCAAAGTCAACTGCTGTTCCAAGCTGATGCTGGCTTGTTCCGGGGCGCGCGCTTTCTCGTTCAGCCTCTTCAAGTCCGTCAACACTTACCCAGTAGTTAAAAAGATTTTCCTGATAAGAATAAGAACGGTAGGCGGAACTTACCAAAAGCCTGATTCCATCATTTAACGCGGCCTGCGCCATTTCATTTAAAGCAGAATAAGCTTCCGCTCGGATTTTCATTCCAGCTTTGTTCAAGTCAAAAAGGCTGTTCTTTTTCAAAAAAACCAAGTCTTTTGGCGCATAAGAAGAAGACGCGGTGTGCTTTTTGTCAATTAAAAAGAAAAGGCTTTTGTCGTCTGGGCGGAATGTTTTTTCCTCCTCAAGAATCGCATAAAGATCTTTTATAAATTCTGTCTTGTTTTCTTCTGTAACACAAATGGCTTCTTTTGCTCTGGCAGACATTTTCTGAAAAACTCTGCTGAACTTTTCTTCTTCCGCAGATGGAATTTTTACAATCGGCTTTGAAGACTGGGCATAAGCTTTTTTTCCGCATCCAGAAAGACAAAAAATTCCGGCAATTGCAAAAGCCGCCAAAAGAATTTTTCTAGTCATCAGAAACCTCAGTAACTGAATGAATTATATGGAACATATCGAAAAATCCAGTCCGCTCTAAAGCGCGCTTTACCGGCTCGGAAGGATTCATTATAAAAAGCTTAGTCCCGGAAGATTCCGCATCATTATGCCCTGCAAGAATAACTCCAACGCCAGAAGAGTCAACTTGAGTTACCTGGCTTGAATCAAGGACAACGTTCGTGTCAGCAATATATTCAAAAAGCTTTTCCTGAAGCTCAGTAATCGTGTAGGAATCCAAAGTGCCTGTAAGCTCAAGCAGCATATAGTTAACACCAATTTTCTCTTTAAGAGCAAGCTGATTCATTTTTTGCCTCTTTTAAAAATCTTTTTATAAAATCTTAAGCCTGAGCCTGATTTCCCAAATATTTCATAACAAGTATTGTAATGTCGTTTTCAAGTTCCTTTGAAGTAAATTCAACAAGAGCATCATAAGTGAACTTCGCCATTTTTTCAGCAGGATAGCCGGAATTTTCCATAAGAGCAGTTTGAGTTCTTGTTTTTCCGAAGATGTCTCCGCGCAAAGACTTTGTATCAATGATTCCGTCTGTTACAATCATAACTATGTCGCCTTCGGAAAGCTTGACTTTCTTTACTTTTATGTACGGAGCCACATCTTTTACAAATCCAAGAATATGTCCTTCACCCTGAACTTCAATAACATTGTTATATGCGCGAGTGTACACAAGCAACGCAGGAATTCCGCAGTTGATATAATACATTGTGTCTGTATTGAAATCAAGAATTCCAAAAGTTCCGGCAAAGAAAGTTCCCTTGGGAAGATTTTCACGGATAAATGTATTCACTTTTGCAACAAGCAGCTTGAAGTCTGTGGTTTCAGAAAGGAAAGTTCTGATAATGGACTTCAAGATAACCATTCCCATTGAAGCCGCTATTCCTTTTCCGCTTAAAGCTCCGATTACAAAAATGTGCCGCGTGTCTGTAAGGCGAATCATGTCCACAAATTCACCGCCAATGTTGTGGGCAGGAACCATAAGATAGCCAGCATCAACTTTCTTGCTTTTTATTAAATCCATGTTTTCCTGGATAGAAGTAATAATCTGCCCGGACATTCTGATTTCGCGTTTTACAGTTCCAACTACGGCTTCGTTCATGATGTTCTTTACGTAATATCCTACAACAAAGAAATTTGAATAGAACTTGTTAAAGACTTCATAATCGTATTCAGAATAAATGTTTCCGCTGATTTTTTTGCCAAGAAGAATCAAGCCGATAACCTGGCGGCCTTCGCTCAGCATAATCATCGCATCTGAATTTGTGCTGTCCATTAGTCCAAGAATTTTGCTTCTTACAGAGGCAACGGAATTGTTGGTCTGGGCAAATTCGCGGAAAACAATCTGATGATGGTTGTTCAATAAAACATCCGCAACTGACTGGTCAATCGGAGTAGAAAAACTTTTGTCGCCGTCAGAAGAATAAATGCAGATCATGTTGCCAACGCCATCTTCAATAAGAATTTTCATTGAAGAAGAGCCGACATATTTTTTGAATACATTGAATACACTTCCTGTAATTTCATTCGCTTCAAGGCTGAAATCTATTGAAGTTATGTCGCGCTCAAAATCTTCCGAATACATTTTGTTTCTAAAAAGCTCGGAATTCTTGAACTTTCTACGGAAAAGCATAAACACAAAGAAAACAAACGCAATCGCAACATAAATCAAAAGCTCAAAAATATGAATATTAACATTTGAAAACGGCAGAAGAATAATAAAGAAAACTGCGGAAACAAGCATCGGCGCAACAAATCCAATCAAAAGGCGCACAAAGCCCATCAAAAGAATTCTAGCGTCAACAATTTCGTCATTGTCATTTGAGCGGGCAAAGAAATACATTTCCGGAATAAATCCAATTGGAGCAAAGTTGTTAAGAACCGGCTGAATTTCAGAGCAGAGATTTATATACCAGAAAACCACCCAGGAAAGCATGATTCCAAAGACATTCTGAAGCATATTCTGCTGCTTAAGTTTTGAAGTTGTATTTTCAGCGCGGACAATAACCATGACGCAAACAAATGCCGGAATCAAACCCCTGTAAAGAAAGTTGTAAAAAGTAAGCCAGGAAACATTGAATGCGCCGCTCAGTTTTCCTTTAAATACGATTCCAGAAGAAATGCGAAGGAAGTTTCCTTTTGCAAGCGTAACCGAAGTAAATGCGTTCGGAGCAAAGAAAACCATGTAAACTGCAAGAATAAAAAGCAAAACCTGAAAAAATGTAACAGTCTTGTATTTTTTATAATCCGGAAAAACAAGCATATAGCTGCAGCTGCACACAGAAAACCAGCCCATAATCAGGTAAGTGAATCTTCCTGAAAGCAAGGCTGCTGGAAATGAGTTATGAAGCTCAACATGAAGCGACTGCGTTCCATCTGGATTGGAAAGCAAAGTATGTTGCACTGAATTGTCCAGACAGAGTATAATTGTAATCGCCATAAATAAAAATATAACACCCAAGAACAAAAACAAGTTTACAAGGATTGCGTTGGAAGAATTTCCCTTTACATTTTTATCAATGCTAAATGAAATATAAACAAGAATAGCGCAGATAATAATATTTATAACAGCAAAAATCATTTTCTACCTCTCGACCTTGGCGACCATCATTGTAACGTCGTCCCTGAGTTTTTTTCCACCGTTGTATTCCATAATAAGATTTACAACATCATCTATAAATTCTTTTGGCGACTTTGCCGCGCTCTTTTTAATCGTCTTTTGATAAAGCTCTGTATCCCCAAGTTCCACGCCTTCGTCATTCATAACTTCAGAAACACCGTCGGAAGCCATAAGAATAACATCATCGCGGAACAAACGCTGCTCATCAACCTGAACATCGTCAATGTCAATAATTCCAACAAGTGAACAGTTGGAAGTCAGAGGCTTGATTCTATAGCCGGACGGAGAATTTGTGATAATCAGCGGATCAGACATGGAAGCGTTTACATAGCGGATTGTCATTTTTTCAGTATCAACGATTCCAATAAAAAGAACCGTGTATTTATCCTGAAGCTTCATTCCTTTTATCGCCTTGTCAACAGCCCTAATCATGGCAGGAAGATTTTCCTTGTCTCCAAGAATTTTTACTGTGTTCATAACAAGTCCCATGACCAGCGCGGCCGCAAGACCTTTTCCAGAAACGTCTCCCAGCATAAGTAGTGTTTTTGTCGGAGAAATCGGAAGAACTGAATAATAGTCTCCAGAAACATTTACAAGCGGACGGTAATATGCCGCAACAGAAAGCTTGTCAATCTTAGGCATATTCAGCGGCAAGAACGACTTTTGTGTGTCCGCAAGCTGTTTCCATTCCCTTGAAAGCGAAGAAATTTCAGACAAATTGCTGATTGTAAGTGCCCTGGCCAGAAAACGCGCGAATTCATCATAAAGAAGCTTGTAAATTTCAGAATCAAAAAGCTTTGTGTATCGGCAGAAAACGTAAAGGTGCTTTTTATTTCTTGAAAGAATAAAACCGCGCGCCTGGCTCTGCTTTGTTACAATGCCGAATTCATCTCCCATAAAGAAATAACCTTCGCTCCAAGTAACAGGATAGTTAAGCCTGAGCGCATCCATTACGGATTCAGAGCAGGAAATTCTATCCGGGCTGTTGTAAAGGACATAGTCTTTTTCACGGTCAATAAAAAGAACAGAGCAGTCACCTTTTAATTCAAGAACTGAAGAAATCGCCTCGTAAAAATCATCCAGCGAATAGCAGAAACGGATTTTATCGATAAATTCACTTAAAATGCCAGTTTCCTTTGTAAAAAGCGCCTTGTTCCGGATTATGTCAAGAATTCCGTTTTTTAAATGCGTAACAACAACATAGATGATTGAAAAAACAACAGAAGTTGTTGTAAAGGCAAAGAATATAACATTTTCACGTGCATTTTTTACAGCAGGAGAAACGGCTGAAACTAAGAAAGCTAAAATTACAAGAAAAACGGCTCCCGTTGCAATTAAAACGGCATGTCTTTTAGTCTTATACATCTCTGCACCTCGCTCTTGGGTTTATACAACAGTATATCATACTATCGGCAGAAATTTAAGAAAAAATTATATGAAACTTAGAAATGAGCTAGGACAGTTTTCCCCGATCAAGTCGGGGAATGTTAATTTTTTATCAGCCTAAGGATTCTCTTGTCAAAAGATCCGGCGAAGATGTTGGCTTTTCCAATGCGGCAAAAGCTTCCATCGCGGCAATCTGCTGACGGGAAAGCTTTGAAGGAATCTGAACCATAATCTTTACATAAAGGTCGCCTTTTCTTGAAGAGCCTTCAAATGGAACGCCTTCATCGCGTATGCGGAGAAATTTTCCATGCTGAGTTCCTGCCGGAACTTTTATAGACAAAGTCTTTTCATCAAGATTCTTGATTTCTATAGTAGCACCCAAAATCGCCTGCGATATGCTTATTGGAACTGCGCAATACAAATCATGACCATCGCGCTCAAAATATCTGTCAGACCGTACATTTACAACTATTATAAGGTCTCCGGCGGAACCACCGTTTGTTCCAGCATTTCCCATTCCGTGGATAGAAAGCCGCCGTCCGTTTTCTACGCCAGCAGGAATTTTTACGCTCATTGTTGTTGACTTTGCAAAAACTCCAGTTCCGCGGCAAGAAGCGCAAGGCTTGTCAATTACAGTTCCCTTTCCGCGGCAAGTAGGACAAGTCTGCTGAACAACAAAGAAACCAGAGCTTCTTCCAACCTGACCTCTTCCGCCGCAGCTAGGGCAAGTCTTTACAGAAGAGCCTGCGGCTCCTCCTGTTCCGTGGCAATCAGGACACTGCTCGTCCCGCCTGAAAGTTATATCTTTTTTGCAGCCATAAACCGCTTCTTTAAAATCAATATGCAAATCATAACGCAAACTCGCGCCGTCATTATTGCTTCTGCTTCTTCCGCCTGAACTTCCGCCAAAGCCAAATCCGCCGCCAAAAAGATTTTCAAAAATATCGCTGAATCCGCTTGAGCCGCCGAACAAATCGCTAAAATCATGGAAAGCGTGGCTATATCCACCGCCAGCATCTCCGCCTCCCATTCCTTCCAATCCAGCAAAGCCATACTGATCATAAATCGGACGTTTTTGATCATCGCTTAGAACTTCATAAGCTTCTGTTGCTTCCTTGAATTTTTCCTCTGCAACCTTATCACCTGGATTGCGGTCTGGATGATACTGAATGGCAAGTTTTCTATAAGCTTTTTTTATTGCGTCCTTATCCGCATTTTTATCAACGCCTAAAACTTCGTAATAATCACGTTTTGCAGACATACTGTCTTCCTATAAAATCGAGGTTGCCCCGAAATTTCTTTCAAGGCAACCCCGTTTCTCTTACTTTAGATTAGATTTTAGTTTTTTACTTCGTACTCAACATCATCAGCGTTATTTGCGCCCTTGAAGCCAGAAGTATTTCCGTCTTTTCCTTCATCAGGATTTGGATTTGAAGTCCCCTGTGCTCCTGCCGCACCCTGCTGTTGCTGTGCAGCCTGAGACTTGTAAAGTTCTTCAGCCATCTTGTAAGAAGCCTGCTTCAAGTTTTCAGCCTTAGCCTTGATGTCATCGATATTATCGCCCTTAAGAGCTTCCTTAAGTTCGTTCATTGATGCTTCAATCTTTGACTTTTCGTCAGCAGAAATCTTGTCGCCTATATCCTTGAGAGATTTTTCAGTTGCATAAACAAGGCTGTCAGCTTCGTTCTTTGCATCGATTGCCTCTCTTTTCTTTTTGTCGGCATCGGCATTTGCCTCGGCATCTTTTACCATACGGTTGATTTCCTCTTCAGAAAGTCCGCTTGAAGAAGTAATCTGAATATGCTGCTCTTTACCAGTTCCCATATCCTTTGCGCTTACATGGACAATTCCGTTCGCATCAATATCGAATGTAACTTCAATCTGAGGAACTCCACGAGGTGCCGCAGGAATTCCTGTAAGGTCAAAATTACCCAAAGTTCTGTTCTGGGCTGCCATTTCGCGCTCACCCTGAAGGACATGGATGCTTACAGCAGTCTGATTATCCATCGCTGTAGAAAAAACCTGGCTCTTCTTTGTAGGAATTGTTGTGTTACGGTTGATAAGGCGAGTAAAGACTCCGCCCATTGTTTCGATTCCCAAAGAAAGAGGTGTAACATCAAGCAAAAGAACATCTTTTACATCGCCTGCAAGAACACCGCCCTGAATTGCAGCTCCAATTGCAACTGCTTCATCCGGGTTAACAGCACGGCTTCCCTCTTTTCCAAAAATTGACTTTACAATTTCCTGAACTTTTGGCATACGGCTTGAACCGCCGACAAGAAGAACTTCGTCAATCTTATCAGGTGTAATTTCAGCATCTTTCATGGCCTTCATACAAGGCTCGCGTGTAGCTTCAAACAAATGGTCTGTCATCTGCTCAAACTGGGCACGTGTCAAAGTTTTCTGCAAGTGCTTAGGACCTGTGGCATCAGCTGTAATAAACGGCAAGTTGATTTCAGTTGTTGTCTGGTTTGAAAGAGAAATCTTTGCATTTTCAGCAGCTTCACGAAGTCTCTGCAAAGCCATGCTGTCCTTTGAAAGATCGATTCCAGTATCAGCCTTGAACTGCTCAATAAGCCAGTTTACAACACAGCGGTCCCAGTCGTCTCCACCAAGATGAGTGTTTCCGTTTGTAGATTTTACTTCGAAAACACCGTCGCCAAGCTCAAGAATTGAAATATCAAATGTACCGCCGCCAAGATCGTATACCGCGATTGTTTTTTCCTGCTTCTGATCCTTGTTGAATCCGAATGCCAAGGATGCTGCTGTAGGCTCATTGATAATACGCTTTACATCAAGACCAGCAATTTTACCAGCATCTTTTGTAGCCTGACGCTGAGCATCGTTAAAGTAAGCAGGAACTGTAATTACAGCTTCTGTAACCGTTTCGCCAAGATAATCTTCCGCAGTCTTCTTCATTTTCTGAAGAATAAACGCTGAAATTTCCTGAGGGCTGTATTCCTTCTTTGCTCCGTTTTCTTCAACTTCAACACGGACATCTTCACCGTGGTCTTTTACAGTGTATGGAACAAGCTTTGCTTCACCAGAAAGCTCGTTGTAGCGGTGTCCGATAAAACGTTTAATAGAATAAATTGTGTTTTTTGGATTTGTAACCATCTGGTTCTTTGCAGGAAGACCAACAATGCGGTCTCCTTTTGCAGTAAAACCAACGATTGAAGGTGTTGTGCGTCCGCCTTCTGAGTTCTGGATTACAACAGGCTCGCCGTTTTCCATTACAGCGACGCAAGAATTTGTTGTTCCCAAGTCAATTCCAATAATCTTACCCATAATATTTACCTCTTTTTATATTCAATTTATCTTTTCCTGAAGAAACTATTTTTGTTCTTCAGTTTCTTTCTTTTCTTCTGACGGCGGATTTACAGTTCCGTCCGGCATACTCACCATTACTTTTGCATGGCGAATAACTCTGTTCTTGAGTTTATAGCCTTTCAGATAAACTACTTTCAGAACAGGAGAAGCTACCGGGTCTTGAGAAGAGCCAATGGCTTCATGAATATCCGGATCAAACGCATCGCCTGCAACACCGTAAGAAACAAGATTGTACTTGTTCTCAAGCATACTGATGAGGCTCCTGTTTATCATTGTAACGCCATCAGCAATAGACTTTGGATCTGTGGCAGTAGCCGCGGCTTCGACAGTGCGGTCAAAGTTATCAAGGCTTTCAAGAAGATCCTTTAGCAAATTTGTGTTTGCAAAATCAAAGGCTTCCTGCTTTTCCTGAATCGCTCTTTTTCTGTAGTTGTCAAAATCAGCAGCACGGCGCAAAACCTGATCTTTTAAGTCAGCATTTTCCTTTTTCAGTCCGTCAATCTGCTTTTCAAGCTCTGAAATTTTTTCTTCTGCGGAAAGAGTTTTTTCTTCCTGAACTTCCGCATTTTCTTTTTTTTCATTCTCCTGAGCTACGGCATTCTGAACTTTTTCATGCTCTTCGTGCTTGTGTTCCTCGTGGTGATGATGTTTTTCTTTGCTCATTTCATTTTCCTATCTGATGAAAAAGATAATAAAATTTATATCGAGTTGTCAACAAATTTTTGAATTTTGTCATCAGTAATGTATTTTTTATTTACGTTTTTCCATTGGAACATACTCACGCTCTTCTGCGACATTTTTATATGCCGGGCGGTAAATGCGTTTTCCTGCGACAATCTCTTCAATTCTATGTGCGCTCCAGCCGGCAATTCTCGCAATGGCAAACAAAGGAGTGTAAAGCTCACGCGGAATTCCAAGCATTGAATAAACAAAGCCTGAATAAAAGTCAACATTTGTGCAGATGCGCTTTTTTTGTCCGTGAAGCTCATAAAGAATTTCCGGAGCAAGCCGTTCTATTGAAGTGTAAAGATTGAATTCTTCCTCGCAGCCCTTTTCCTTTGCAAGTTCTGCAGCCTTGTTTCTTAGAAGAATTGCACGCGGATCGCTGATTGTATAGACGGCGTGCCCCTGTCCGTAGATAAGTCCTGTGCGGTCGAAGGCTTCTTTTTTCCCGATTTTATAAAGATAGTCCTCTATTTCCTTTTCGTTGCTCCAGTCTCTTACATTTTCTTTGATATTGTCCATCATTTCTATAACGCGGATATTCGCTCCACCATGGCGGCGGCCTTTTAAAGAGCCAACCGCGGCGGCAACAGCGGAATAAGTATCTGTGTCCGCAGATGAAACTACGTGGATTGTAAGAGAAGAGTTGTTTCCTCCACCGTGCTCGGCATGAAGAATAAGCGCAAGGTCAAGAATTTCAGCTTCAAGACGAGTATAGCTCTTATCGTTTCTTGTAAGGCGCAGGAAATTTTCAGAAGTGCTAAGCTCTGGAAGCGGATTATGTATGTACATACTTTTTCCATCATAATAACGGCGTTTTGCCTGATAGCCATAAGCAGCCAATGTGGAAAAGCGGGAAATAAGCTCTATGCACTGGCGAAGAATATTTGCAACATCGCGGTTTTCAGGATCTGGATCATAAGAATATGAGGCAAGAACTCCGCGCGCTATTTTATTCATAATATCGCTTGAAGGCGCTTTCATTATCATGTCTTCTGTAAAATATTCAGGAAGAGACCTTAGGCTTCCCAAGAAACTTGAAAATTCATCCAGCTGCGACTGAGTAGGAAGCTGTCCGAACAAAAGAAGATAAACGCACTGCTCAAATCCAAACTGATGATGAAGCTCCGCGTCTTCTACAATATCCTCAACATTATATCCACGGTAAATCAGTTTTCCAGGAATGGCGACTTTGTTTCCAGACTCATCGATATAATATCCTACAACATCTCCGATTTTTGTAAGTCCGACCAAAACTCCGCGTCCGTCCGCATATCTAAGTCCGCGCTTGACATTGAATTTTTCATAAAGGGCTGGATCTATGGGATCGTTGTCCACAGTAAGTTTTGAAAGTTTGTCGATAAAATTTGAGTTCTGACTGTTTTCGTTCATAGACGAGCCTCCATTTTTGTATAAATATGCACTTTTTTTTTGTAAAACAACATCAGTATACAAAAAACTAAGTATTTATTCAATAAGAGAGAATAATTGAGACAGGGCAAGCGCATTATAAATAATTTAAGTAAAGTTTGCGCGAAGAAACGGTTTCGTGGGCAAAAACACTCTGATTGTTGCGCCCGCGTGAGCGGGCAATTCTATAGTTACTTTGCAACAATCAGCGTGTAGCGCATTATTGCGCGATTTTGAACCACGAAACCGTGTCTGGGAGAGCAGTTTTATGCTGAATACATTTATAATGCGTTTGCCCTGATAATTGAGAAAATGCAGTTTTATTAAAATTCAAAAATCCGCCCGCATAAATTTTTAGGCAGGCAGAATTTTTTTATAGACCTTACATTCTTTCCAAGTAAGGAACAAGAACAAGATCCATTCCGCTTTTTAAAACAGACAAAGTGCATTGCGCAAGAGCAAGGCGGGCTTTTGCAAGACGCTCATTTTCAGAAGCAGTTCCGACAATCGGACAGTCACGGTAAAACGCACTGAAACTTTTGCTTACATCGTAAAGGTAAGAAGCCATTCCGCTTGGATCTAAAGTTTCCGCAGATTTTTGAACAATAGAAGGAAATCTTTCCAAATCCTTTATCAAAGCCCATTCGCTTTCCGCAGTCAAAAGTGAAAAATCTTCTACCGAACTAGACGGCTCAAGCCCCTGCTCTTTTGCCTTGCGTAAAATTGAAGCGATGCGCGCTCCCATGTACTGAAGATAAGGTCCTGTGTTTCCGTTGAAGCTAAGTGATTCTTCCGGGTTAAAAAGCATATCTTTTACCGGCGCAACATTCAAAAGGTAATAATCCAAGGCAGCCAGCGCGACTTTTTCAGCAACTTCATCAGGATTCCCAACTGAATTGTCCCTGCCCCGCTCTTCAATCGCCTTTAAAGCCTGAGCATGGAGGCTATCAATCAAGTCATCAGCATCAACAACGGTTCCCTCACGGCTTTTCATTCTTCCGCTCGGAAGGTTTACAAGTCCATAGCTCAAATGGAACAGTTTTTCAGTCCAGCCGAATCCAAGTTTTTTCAAGATATGGAAAAGAATCTTAAAATGATAGTTCTGCTCGCTTGCAACAACGTAAACAAGCTGATTAAAAGGCCAGTCATTGTGGCGGCTGATTGCAGTTCCAATGTCCTGGGTTATGTAAACAGAAGTTCCGTCTTTTCTAAGAAGAACTTTTTCGTGGCTGTCTTCATCCTTGCCTTTTCCAACAACGTCGGTAACATCAATTCTCACAGAACCATCGGGAGCTTTAAAGAATACACCCTTTTCAAGTCCTTTTAATATTTCATCTTTTCCTTTTAGATAAGTGTCGCTTTCAAAGTAGAATTTGTCAAAGACAATTCCAGTTCTCTTATAAGTTTCCTTTAGTCCGTCCAAGGTCCAGCTGTTCATTTTCTGCCAAAGCCCGCGGACTTCTTTGTCTCCCTGCTCCCATTTTACAAGCATTTCTTCCGCCTGCTGAACGGCTTCCGGGTGCTCCTTGGAATACTTGTCAAACTCAACATAGCACTGGCCTACAAAATGATCTCCCTTCATTCCAAGAGATTCCGGGGTTTCATTTTTTGCCTCATGGAAAAGCTTGTACGCCAACATGGATTTGCAGATATGGATTCCGCGGTTGTTAATAAGGTCAACTTTGAAAACTTCCGCACCCGCTTTTTTTAGAATCCGGCTCACGCTTTCACCAAGGGCGTCATTGCGAAGATGTCCAAGATGAAGCGGCTTGTTTGTGTTCGGCGAAGAGAATTCAACCATAATCCGCTGACCTTCAAGAGGCTTTTTTCCTGCGGAATCAAAAGAGCCGTAGTTTTCCCCCTGAGAAACAATCGAAGCCAGAATTCCTGAAGCAGAAGCAGCCTTATTTAACTTTATATTCACATAAGGACCGGCAGCGTCAAATTCACCAAGAGAAGCAAGAGACGCATCGTTTTCCGCGGATTTTTTAAGCGACTGGGCAACGGAGGCGGCAATTGCAGGAGGAGCCATTCTGAACATTTTGGCGAACGGAAACATCGGGCTTCCCAAGTCTCCCATTTCAGGGCGCGGCGGATTTTCCACACGCACAAGCTTTTCGTCAATTTCAGGGCAATCTATTTTATTTTCAATTTTAAACTGATTCACAGCATTCAACACAGCGGATTTAAACAAATCTTTTTGACTTAACATAGTTTTTCCTTAAAAATTTTCTTTGTCCAAAAATCAAGTGGACAGAAATTTATTTTCAGAAAGTATAACAAAATAAGAACAAAGTGAAAAGCATGGGAATTTTCCAGAAAAAAAAACATTTCCGCATGAACAAAAAGAATGTTCCCACTCAAACAAAAGAAGCATTCCTATTAGAAGAGGAAGAGGTTTCCGCTTAAAAGAAAAACAACGTTCCTGTTCTAACAGGAAGCACGTTCCGCTTATAACCGGAAGCGAAAAAAAACACACAGGATTAGTGCTCTTCCATTGGATGGTCTTGAAGATGTCCTGTTCTTCTAAGATTTACAGAATGATTCAGATAATGGAATGTGATAAAAACAAGCTCAACTATAGCCAAAAACAGGCAAAGCTCGGCAGTCGCAACTCTTACAGTAAGCTTGTATGAAATCAAAACTGAAAAGCAGATAAGAACCTGAAGGCACAAAAGGAATGCAATTGTCGCGCATCGTGAAAATCCAACGTTAAGCATTTTGTGGTGAATATGGGATCTGTCCGCACTGAAAATAGAACGGTGATCGCGGAGTCTTCTCCAAGTGGCGGCAATAACATCTGTAAGCGGAATAGACGCAATAAGAAGCATTATGAGCATCTTGTTATACTCAAAACTTGGAGATTCTTTGTAAATAAGCGGAAAAACTGCAACAGCAAAACCCAAAGTCTGGCTTCCTGAATCTCCAAGGAATATTCTTGCCGGCGGTCTATTGAAAACCATAAATCCTGCAATTGCGCCCGCAAGAATAAAATAAAGTGAAAATGAGTATGTTCTAAAAATCAAGCTTAAAACGCCAAACGTTATAATAGAAAGAAATGAAATTCCAGAGCAAAGCCAGTCAATTCCGTCAATCAAATTGAAAGCATTTACACAGACCAAAATCCAAAAAAAAGTAAAAATCTTTCCAAAAACAGGATTCAAGTTTACAAAGAATATTTTGTTGATTCCAACAGGACTCAGTGCAACCAAAAGAGCCGCAGCAATCTGAATTAAAAACTTAAACCGTGCGTGCAAATCAACAAGGTCGTCAATAAATCCAAAGGCAAATATCAAAAGCAGTCCTAAAAATGCTTGCCAGGCAAAATCAAATGCTCCCTTCTGAAAAAGGCAGACGTAGATTCCTGCGCAAACAAAAAAAGACACAAAGACTGCGACACCTCCCAAACGAGGAATGTTTCCGCTATGAATCTTGCGAGGATCTATTTCATCATAAATTTCGTATCTTTTACAAATCTTTATTATAAGCCAAGTCAGCAAAAGGCTCAAAATAAAAGTCAGTAACGAAGCATAAAATATCAACAAGTACCCCCCCCCACTAAAAAGTTTATTTTACCACCTTTTACTGAGAGAGAATTATAGATTAACATTTCTTTATATTTTCTTCAATATATTCACTGTGCATAACGCATATTATCATTGCATACACGGCAAACGCATTATAAATATTTTAACTAAAGTTTGCGCGAAGGAACGGTTTCTGGGGCAAAAACACTCTGATTGTTGCGACCGCGTGAGCGTTCAATTCTATAGTTACTTTGCAACAATCAGCTTGTAGCGCATCATTGCGCGATTTTGAACCAGAAAACCGTGACTGAAAGCCAGTTTTATGCTGAATACATTTATAATGCGTTTGCCCTGTCATTGCATAAGTCTTTTATTGTATTTTTGAGGAAATTTGATTATATTCATTGCAAACTAAATACAAAAAAATAGAGGTGAAAAATGGCTTGTGGTGGAAACTGCTCCAGCTGCGGAGACAAATGTGAAAAAAAGCCTTTAAAGGAAAATCTTCATTCAGGCTCTTCTGTAAAAAAAGTTATCGGAATTGTTTCTGGCAAAGGCGGAGTCGGAAAATCGCTTGTAACAAGTCTTTTAGCCTGCAAAGTAAATAAAGACGGATTCAGGACAGCAATTCTTGACGCTGACATTACAGGACCTTCCATTCCAACTTCATTCGGGCTTGGAAATGTGCGCGCTGAAAGTGTTTCAGAAAAAAACAGCGATGGAAGCGAAGGCGGATACTTAAAATCAGTCAAGTCAAAGTCAGGCATTCAGCTTATGTCGATGAATTTCCTTCTGCAGAACGAAACTGATCCTGTTGTTTGGCGTGGTCCAGTTATTTCCGGGGCAGTGCGCCAGTTCTGGACAGATGTTCTTTGGGAAGACGTTGATTTTATGTTCGTTGACTGTCCGCCGGGAACTGGAGATGTTCCGCTCACAGTTTTCCAGTCGCTTCCAATAGACGGAATTATAATTGTTTCTTCACCGCAGCAGCTTGTGCGCGTAATCGTTGAAAAAGCCGTAAACATGGCAAACATGATGAATGTTCCGGTTTTGGGACTTGTAGAAAACATGAGCTACGTAAAATGCCCGGACTGCGGAAAAGAAATAAAAGTCTTCGGTGAAAGCAACATCGGAAAAATCGCGGAAGAATTCAATCTAAAAGTTCTTGCCCGCATTCCAATCGAACAGAATATGTCTGCTGCTGTTGACAAAGGCGAAATTGAATCTCTTGACGCTCCTTTTATTGAAGAAGCCGCAAAATCTATAGAGGTGCTATGATTTCCCCGGAAGAAGCAAAAAAACGCGCAAAGGAAAATTTTCTAAGCGGCTTCAATTGCGCCCAGTCAGTTCTTGAAGTTTTCTGTGGGGAACTTGGAATTGACCGGGAGCTTGCATTAAAATCTGCCCAGGCATTTGGCGGCGGAACTTGCAGGCTGCGTGAAATGTGCGGTGCGGTAAACGGAATGCTGCTTGCATTGAGCATAAAAAACGGCAGTTCAGACCCAAAGGACAAAGAAGCCAAGGATTCAGTTTACAAAGACGGACAATTTTTGTGCGAAAAGTTCAAGAAAAAGAACGGCTCGTTTATCTGCCGGGAACTTCTTGGACTTTCTCCGCTCGGACAATCCCAAAACTACCTGCGAAAAAATTCCGTGGAAGGAAAAGCAGATTCTCCAGTTTCAGAAAAAAGAACAGAAGAATACTACAAAAAACGCCCTTGCCCGGAACTCTGCGCTGATGCCGCTGAACTTTTTGCGGAATACTTGAATTCAAAATGAAACTTATCTGCGCGCCAATGGCAACCTTGAGCCATGAAGCATTCAGGATTTCTGTGGAAGAATTCGGAGGCTGCGATGAATATTTCACCGAAATGATAAATGCCTCTTCGCTTTTGAATATGGGACCGTTTGAAAAATATTATCTTATGAACGGACCCTGCCCGGAAAAAATCGTGTGGCAGCTCACGGGAACTTCCGCGGAATCGTTGGCAAAGGCAGCTGAAATTGTGTGCGAGAAAGGCGGAATCGGAATCGACTTGAACATGGGCTGCTCTGCCCCGCAAATCTACAAGACAGGAGCCGGAATCGCCTGGATGCTAAAGCCGCTAAAAGAAACCGCAGAAGCAGTCTCAAAAGTAAAAAAATCGCTGGATTTAATAGAAGAAAAAACACAAAACCATTTCAGATTTAGCGTAAAATGCAGGCTTGGAAACGAAAATTTCACGGAGCAAACTTTTTTCAACTTTACAGATATGCTTGTAGAAAACGGAGTTGAGCTTATAACGCTTCATGCGCGCACAATCAAGGAAAAATACCGCGGACTTCCAAGGTACGAGTTTGCGAAAAAACTTTCACAGCGGTATGAAAAAAAAATCAAAGTCTATGTAAATGGCTGCATAAAGGACACCGCCAGCGCAAAGTTTGCCATTCAACAAGCCCCGGAAGCAGACGGAATCATGATTGCAAGAGCCGCCGCCGAACGTCCCTGGATTTTCGCGCAAATAAAAAACGGCCTTGAAGATTCCGCGGAAAAAATTACAGTTGACAGGATGCAAACTGCGTTGAACTTTATAGACAATGTTGAAAAATTCCAGCCAAAGGAATTCCACAAGACGCGGATTCAGAGATTTTTTTCGTACTACTGCGCGCAGTTCGAATTCGGACATTATTTCCAGACAAAAATGCTTAATTACAAGTCAAATGAAGAAAGCCGCAAAGAAATTCGTGATTATTTTCAAAAACAGCCTCATGAACGCTTCATTCAAGTTTGAATTTTCAGTTTTAAGAAATTTTTTTCAGGAATAAGAGATATTCTTGTATTTTTATGCATATTCTTAAAGAATATTGTATATTCCTGAGTTTTTTGTATAAATATTCAAGAATATAAGCTATTCTTCAGGAATATTAAATTTTCCTCAAGAATTTAAGATATTCCAGAAGAATATTGAATTTTCCTCACAAATTTTGAGGATTCAAGCCGAATTCTTCCTTGGGCTGATGCAAATCGGAATTTTTCGGCTCAACATGAATCACAATGTCGTAAATTTCAGGAATTTCCTTGCGGATTGCGCTTTCAACCTGCTCGCTAAGCTCGTGCGCCTCGTAAACGGAAAGCGACGGGTCAACTTCAATGTCCAAGTCAATGTCAAAGCTTGAAGCCATTCTGCGGATTCTTGCCTTATGCGGATTTTGGACACCAGAAACTGTCGCAACCGCATCAAACAGTTTTTTATAAAGCGAGCTGTCGGCGTTTCCATCCATAAGCTCAAGGTTCATCCTCGCAAAAAGGGAGGCGGCATTTTTTATAACCCAAAGCCCCACAAGCAGCGCAATTGCCGGGTCAAGGAAAGGAAGCTTAAAAAATTCGGAGCATAAAAGGCCTGCAAGAACTGCCGCGGAAAGCATTATGTCGCTTTTCATGTTCTGGGCGTTTGCCTTTACAATTTCGCTTTCGGCGATTTTTCCGTAGTGAAACTGAATCAAAGCAAGAAGAGATTTTCCCACAATCGAAACAACGGCCGCATAAACCGCCACAAGTGAAGTTTCAGCCTGAAAATCATGCAGGATAATTTTTTTTGCTGCGGAAAGTACAATCTGCGCGCCCGCAAAGAAAATTATAAAAGCCAAGGCCATTGTCGCAGTAGTTTCGGCTCTTGCGTGCCCCCAAGGATGCTCCTTGTCGCCCGGCTGCTGAATTATGCGGCTTACAAACAAAGTTACAAGCGCAATCAGAACATCGGTGGAACTGTCAATTGCATCACCTGCAACCGCAAGAGAACCTGAAAGATATGCGAACAAAAACTTCACAGCGGCAAGAACTGCATTTCCAACGAGAGCCACAACTCCTGCCACTTTGATGTAATGGGCTTTTAAGCTTGTCGAGTTCATTTACTTTGCCACGATGTTTACAAGCTTGTCTTTTACAACAATGACTTTTGCAATTGTCTTTCCGTCTGTGAACTTTTTATAGCCTTCTGTCTGGGAAGCAAGATTCTTGAGCGTTTCATCGTCTGTTCCGGGAGCAGCTTCAAATTTGTCGCGGAGTTTTCCGTTTATCATTACGACAATCTGAATGCTGTCTTCCTTGCAGAATTCCTCGCTGAACGAAGGCCATTTTTCGTAAGCCACAGTTTTTGTTCCGCCGAGTTTCTGCCAAAGCTCTTCGCCAAGGTGAGGAGCATAAGGGCTAAGAATAAGAACAAAATCCTTCCACATTTCTTTTGGAAGAGAATTGAACTTTGAAGCTTCGTTTATAAAAATCATCATCTGGCTGATTGCGGTGTTGAAGCTGAGAGAAGAAGTGTCTTCCGTAACTTTTTTGATTGTCTGGGCGAAAGTTTTTCTAAGCGCAACAAGAGCTTTGTCTTCAAGCTTGCCTTTTATGTCGATTTCGTCCATTGGCTTTTCGCTTATGTTCCAGACTTTTTCAAGGAAGCGGTTTATTCCTACGAGTCCCTGCGTGTTCCATGGCTTGGAAACAGTGAGCGGTCCCATGAACATTTCGTACATACGCACAGAATCGGCTCCGTACTTCTGAATCATTTCATCAGGATTTACAACATTCTTGAGCGACTTTGACATCTTGGCGATAATCTGCTCAACCTGCTCGCCTGTCGCCTTTTCAAAATATTTTCCGTCCTTTTCTTCAACTTCGTCAGTTGGAACAAGAGTTTTGTTTTTGCGCTGGAATGCAAACGAAGTTATAAGTCCCTGGTTTATAAGGCGATGGAACGGCTCTTTTGTTGAAACTGCTCCTATGTCGTAAAGAACTTTGTGCCAGAATCTTGCATACAAAAGGTGAAGAACCGCATGCTCAGCTCCGCCTACATAAAGGTCAACCGGCATCCAGTATTCCTCTTTTTCTTTTGAGCAGAACTCTGAATTGTTTTTTGGATCAAGGTAGCGAAGATAATACCAGCATGAGCCGCCCCACTGAGGCATTGTGTTTGTTTCGCGCTTTGCCTTTCCACCGCATTTAGGGCAAGTCGTGTTAACCCAGGATTCGATTGCGGCAAGAGGACTTTCGCCAGTTCCTGTTGGCTGATAGGATTTTACATCAGGAAGCTTTACAGGCAAGTCTTTTTCCGGCACTGGAACGCATCCGCATTTTTCGCAGTGAACAAGAGGAATTGGCTCTCCCCAGTAACGCTGACGGCTGAAAATCCAGTCGCGGAGCTTGTAGTTTACAGTTGCCTTTCCGCATTTTTTTTCTTCAAGGAATTTTATCATTTCCTGAATCGCGTCTTTTGTGCTTTTTCCTGTAATGAATTCCGAGTTGATTGAATATCCGTCCTTTGCGGAAGTGCATTCGTTTGCCACGCAGAAAATTTCCGGGTGGGCATCAACAAGCTTTTTGTATTCCTCTGGATTTTTTGAAGCGGCCTGTAAAAGTTCCGCGCCTTTCTTTTCATCTCCACCGCCAAGAGAAACAATGTCTTCTTTTGTAGCAATTACTTTTATAATCGGCAGATTGAATTTCTTTGCAAAATCCCAGTCGCGCTCATCGTGCGCAGGAACAGCCATAATCGCGCCAGTTCCGTAAGAAGTCAAAACGTAATCAGAAATCCAGATTGGAACCTTCGCTCCGTTTACAGGATCAATTCCGTAGCTTCCTGTAAAGACTCCTGTTTTGTTCTTGTTCAAGTCAGTGCGCTCAAGGTCGGATTTTTTTGCGGCCTCTTCAACATAAGCTTCTACTGCCGCTTTCTGTTCTGGAGTTGTGAGCTCCTTAAGCATTTTGTGTTCCGGCGACATTACCATGTAAGTGCAGCCAAAAAGCGTGTCGGCTCTTGTTGTGTATACTTTCAAATATTTTCCGCTTCCGTTTCCGTCTTTGCCAGCGACTTCAAATTCAACTTCCGCACCGCAAGATTTTCCAATCCAGTTTTTCTGCATGAGCTTTACACTTTCAGGCCAGTCAAGCAAATCAAGATCCTCAAGGAGACGTTCTGCGTAATCGGTGATTTTTAAAATCCACTGGCGGATTGTCTTGCGTGTTACAACTGCACCGCATCTTTCGCACCTGCCTTCTTTTACTTCCTCGTTTGCAAGACCTGTAAGGCAGGAAGGACACCAGTTGATTGGAGTTGCAGCCTCGTAAGCCAAGCCTTTTTTGTAAAGCTGAAGGAAAATCCACTGAGTCCATTTATAATATTCAGGATCACAAGTTGAAACGCATCTGTCCCAGTCATAACTGAATCCAAGAGCTTTTATCTGGCGTGTAAAATTCGCAATGTTAGCGTTTGTTGTGATTGAAGGATGGGTTCCAGTTTTTATCGCATAGTTTTCAGCAGGAAGCCCGAATGAATCATATCCCATCGGATGCAAAACATTGTAGCCGTTCATGCGCAAGTAGCGGCTGTAAATATCTGTGGCAGTGTAGCCTTCAGGATGTCCTACATGAAGCCCCGCACCACTCGGATACGGAAACATATCAAGAATATATCTGCGTTTTTCTTTTGAAAATGATTTGTCTTCTTCTACGCGGAAAGTTTTGTTTTCTTCCCAGTACTTCTGCCATTTTACTTCGATATTTTGAAAAGGATAGTTAGACATAAAAAGCCTCTGTAAAAAATGATGTGGCAGTATTATAGAACAAACTGAAAATATTTTCTATGGGATTTGAAAAGCAAAAAAAATGACTTGAATTTATTTTTCAAATTCCGCACGCCAAATTTCCGCAAGTTTTTCAAGGGAAAATGAAGCGTTGGCAGGACTTGTGGACGGAAGCGTTTTTAGCATGGAGCACAAATTTTCATCCTGATATTTTAGAAAATATTTTGCGGCAGTTTTTCCATTGGCAAGAATTTTTTTGACCTTGGAATTTTCAACAATCGATTTTATGTCGGAAGGAACAACGTTTCGGATTGAACTGTCAGATGAGCCGCAAATTGTGCATTCCTTGATTGAATCGTAAACTGCGATTTTATTCCGCCTCAAAAAATTTTTCTTTTCTTCTGTAGACTTCGGAATCTCCTCGCAAAAAACAAGGGCAAGCATTTTCCAAAAACGGTTCTGCGGATGTCCGTAGTAAAATCCATTTTTCCGCGACTTTACAGACGGAAGGCTGCCCACAATAAGAACACATGAATCTTCGCAAAAAAACGGACTGAACGGATGCACAATATGCTCTGGAACAAAAATATTTTTCTGCATAAAATTTATTTTCTCGTTTTCAATTTTGATTAATGATAAAACAAATGCAGACCTGTTGTCATCAAGTCAATTAAAAAATTTTGCAAAGGTTGAGGAACTGATTTTTTCATTCTATAATTTCTGCGCTTGAAAAATGAAAATCAAAATAGGAAACTTTGACTGCACGGAATGTTGGGACGGCGTTTTTTACAAAAACTTTCGGCATTTCCAAAAATAACGGAACGTCTGATTTTGCGTAGATGGACTGAAGCCGATACAGAAAGCCTTGAAGTTATCAGAAACGTTTTCTGCGGAAGCGAATGTTATGCCGTATGCAAAAAGGAAGACAACAAGGCAATCGGAGCAGTCGAACTCAAACTCAACGGGTACACCGACATGAATATAGTACGGATACTTGACCGGAGACCTGAAGACATTCCATAAGAATGCCCGGAGCCATTACATCTCATATTTTCCTGCTTAATAAAACTCCGCGTGAGCGGCGAGCCACGGATGGAGAGAATCACAGTTTGAGAAAGCAACGCTTGAACAAACTGTGATGATAAAAATTACAAGGATATAATTTTTATCATGTCTACTCTCACGAACTACGAGAACTTCCTGAAGGCTACGAACAAGTCCATAGGATTCATAATGGCGTTCGTCCAGTACCAGTTGTATCTTAACAGGCTTCACTACGCTGAAAATGAGTTCGTCGACTCAACATCGGTTACAGTATGCAAGAACCGCTATATATCGTCCCACTCGATTTTTTTTTGCTGTGTCTGCCGTATAAATTCCTTTAGTGTGATTTTTAGCAATTATAATTTAAAATATGCAAATTGGCAAAAAAATAATGAGATATTTATGGAAAATTCTAAATAACCTGATTTTTTTCCGTGAATTATAGAGTAGCGAAAACGGAGCAAATTCTCTTCCCTACACACAACAAATCTGTTTTTTTCCAAAAAATCTCAAAATCGGTGCGTAAAACGCCCCCCCCCTCAAGGTTGCCCCAACAGTTGAATCTCCATTTTCGTCTCCTGAGTCAGAGCATGAAATCTGCAAGGGAACTGCAAGCAGTATAATTCCGCAGATAACAAAAGTCGCAAATGACAGCCCGCTCTTGCGGCCACCAGCCAAGCTAAAATATTTTTCAAGTTTTTCATTTTTTACCCCCGTATAATTTTTTGAAGCCACCATTTAGATGTAATATGATTTCTGTATTGATTGTCTCTGTCATTGTAGCAATATTTTCAGCAACTGCTTCAAAACTCATTTTGCGCCGCCTGACAAAAGGATACTATACAAATTTTACAGTATCAAGAAAAATAAAATAACCCTCTTGCGTTTTAACAAGAGCTTTATAAATTAAAAAGCATCGCATGCCTTCCATAAGATAAGACTCTTTATATCCACTGTCTTTGCGCTAATAACAGTGTCCTTAACTCCCTTACATAATGCTTTGGCAGCACCTCTCCACTGCTTGTGAATCTGAAAAATCAACTTAATTTCATTTCGATTTTAACTTAATTTCACTTTATTTTTAAGTTGATTTCATTTTGTTTTTAACTTAATTTTATTTTGTTTTTAACTTAATTTCATTTTGATTTTAAGTTTATTTCATAAACCATACATACCTTGTTCTGTGCATATAAAGCATAACGATGCAGGCTAGAAACCCCGCCTGTTTTCAAGACTTCAGCTTACTTACGGAAAGAGCTAGATTCAACTAGAATGCTAAGAGTTAAACTGATCAAAATATATAAAGCGAGGTGAATCCAATGCCTACTCCACTTGAAAACTATGTAAAGGAATGCGGCGGAAAACTGAATCCTGCCATGAATCATACAGGAACAGATTATAAAGGAACGTACAAGCTTGCTTCTGGAGATTTTACAAACGGAAAATTGGATTTTACAGTTGTAGAGCATAGTGGAATAAAACGCGGCTGGGAAAAAGTTTCCTTGGAAATCAAAGAAGGAATATTCTATCTTCAGGTATATGATGGTAATCCTGGTACAGTTGATGTAAATGATGAAAATCTTGATAAATATGTAAAACAATAGTCCTGCTCTTTAATCCGGTAAAATACGGACTTTTATAAAGGCTTCCTGTTTTTTGCGGGAAGCCTTTTTTTTGTGAAACGATTTTGTGAAAAAGCGGAATCCGAAATAAATCGTGTAAACGAAACAGATTCTAGGGGCGCAAAGTAATTGAAAAAAATAAAGAAAGCAAGAATGTCTGCCGCTCATATTTTTTTTTGCCTAGCTTCGTTACTATTGACAGAATCACAAAAGACTTATATATTACTATTCATAGAAACAAAACGAGCGCAGGCTGCTGCGTTGCAAACTTTACACCTTACAGGAGGAACATTTATGGACACAAAGAAAATCCCTTACAAAATCTACTTGAACGAAGAAGAGATGCCGCAGCAGTGGTACAATATGCGCGCCGACATGAAGAACAAGCCCGCGCCTCTTTTGAATCCGGGAACGCTAAAGCCTTGCACTGCGGAAGAGCTTGAGCACGTTTTCTGCAGGGAGCTTGTGAAGCAGGAGCTGAACGAAACCGACCGCTACATTCCGATTCCTCAGGAAATTCTGAATTTTTACAAGATGTACCGTCCTTCTCCGCTTACAAGGGCTTACTGCCTTGAAAAGAAGCTCGGAACGCCGGCAAAAATCTACTACAAGTTTGAAGGAAACAACACTTCCGGAAGCCATAAGCTGAACTCGGCAATCGCCCAGGCATTCTACGCGAAGGAGCAGGGGCTTAAAGGCGTTACTACGGAAACAGGTGCCGGCCAGTGGGGAACCGCTATGTCCATGGCGTGCGCATATCTTGGCCTGGACTGCCGCGTTTATCAGGTTCGCTGCTCCTATGAACAGAAGCCACAGCGCTGCGAGGTAATCAGAACTTACGGAGCGCAGGCGATTCCTTCTCCAAGCATGGAAACTGAAATAGGAAGAAAGATTAACGCCGAATATCCGGGATGCACCGGCTCTTTGGGCTGCGCGATTTCGGAAGCGGTGGAATACGCCACAAAGCATGACGGCTACAGATACGTTCTTGGCTCGGTCTTGAGCCAGGTTCTGCTTCACCAGTCGATAATCGGAATGGAAGCAAAGGCTGCGATGGACAAGTATGGAATCAAGCCGGACGTAATAATAGGATGCGCCGGCGGCGGCTCGAATTTGGGCGGACTTATAAGCCCGTTCATGGGAGAAAAACTGCGCGGTGAAAAGGACTACCAGTTCATCGCGATTGAACCGGCTTCATGCCCAAGCCTCACGCGCGGAGTGTTCGCCTACGACTTCTGCGACACAGGCGAGGTTTGCCCGATGCAGAAAATGTACACGCTCGGCTCGCAGTTCATGCCAAGCGCAAACCACGCGGGAGGACTCCGCTACCACGGAATGAGCGCGATTGTAAGCCAGCTCTACCACGACGGCTACATTGAGGCAAGAAGCGTTGAGCAGACGGAAGTTTTCAAGGCGGCTGAGCTTTTCTGCCGTTCAGAAGGAACTTTGCCGGCTCCTGAATCAAGCCACGCAATCAAGGTTGCAATCGACGAGGCGCTCAAATGCAAGGAAACCGGCGAGGAAAAGACAATCCTGTTCGGTCTTACAGGAACCGGCTACTTCGACATGAAAGCCTACGAAGCGTTCAACAACGGAACGATGAGCGACTACATTCCAACTGATGAGGAGATAAAAAAAGCTACAGATTTAATTCCGCGCTTTCCGGGAAACGAATTCTAGTAGCTGTTATATCTTATAGCGATAGCCGCCGGACTGCTTAATTCATCCCTGGATGTTTTATGCGCCGGCGGCATTTATTTTTTTATAATCCTTTTTTCCACTTCCCCGTCCTGTATTCCGCGAATGAAATCACAAAGTTTGTGGAAAAATAATCTAAATTCCTAACAGTAGAATTTTATCTCACCAAACAAATTTTGCCACTTGGATATAATTTCAAATGAACGACCTTCAATTACCCGCAAAAGAAGATTCAATGTATGACTAGGAATCCGTGAATTATTATTTGCGACAATGCACTTTTGGCTTTTAGTTATCCATATTTTTGTGGCATATTCGGTTGGAACGCCCTCTGCAATATGTACATGGATGGGTTCTCTTGGATTTCCTTCGTTTGACCAAAAATATATTATATATTTTCCGATTTTAAAGATTTGCGGCATTTTCAAATCCCCCATTTGCAGCAAACTCAAAAATCATATGAGCTTCAGATTCTACAATATCTTTCAAATGTTCCATTTCTTTTTCGGTAAATCCGGAAACTTCTGTCCACTTATATTCAGGAAGATAACAAGTTGCTGTCGCAAATCCGCCGTAAATTGGCTTTTCAATATAAACCTTAACCTGTTCTTTTCCATCTTTTTTTATAAGTTCAGAATGACTGATTAGTGTTTTATCTGGCAGTTCCATAAAATTATAAAGCATAGCATCCTCCGTTTTTTTTATAATATTTTTTATAATATAATATAGTATATCACAAAATCTATCCCATTTTCACAATTCTTCCACGCCCATCACAGAAAAATAATATATATTTTCCAATTTGAAACCCCACTTTTTGCCGGCTTTTCTGATGTGGGGTTCAAATGTAAAGAGCATGTTTTCGTTCAGTTTTGTTTTATTGCCTTTTTCAAAATATAAGCGATTTTCTTTTTTTGTTTCGATTGTGTGTCCTACGTTTCCTAGAAAATCCAGATTTTCATAACCGAATTTTTGAATCTTGCAGTTCATTTCAAAATAAATTTGCTCAAAAGTCATTCCAACTTTTACATAATTTTTAAAATGATTGTGCAAAAATTCTTCAATTTTTAGACCTTCTGCAAATTCGTCATTTTTGACATTTTCTTTTGCCTGAATTTTTCTATTTTCAAAAACAAACGTTCTTGAGCAATCTCCCCAAATTCCATTTTTCAAAGGGCTCAAATCGATTGTTATAAGATTTTCTGCGCCCACTTTTTCTTCAGAAGGAAAATAATCTTTTCCAGAAACCGAAACACAACTTCGGCTTCCTAACAAAACCAACGCAGGACAACCGTAATACCAAGTTTCTTGAATTCCATGTTTTTCCAGCAGTTTTTTACATTGCTCTGCAATTTCTTTTTCTGTGCTATTTTCAGTTATAAATTTTTCAATTTCTTCCAAAACAATTTTTGCAACCGCTTGAACTTTTTGATATTCCGCTAATTTATCATTCATCTTTCTATCACCCTCTTCCACTTCCCCGTCCTGTATTCCGCGAATGAAATCACAAAGTTCATGAACCAGCCCATCGGAACGGAATACCAGACCCATTCAATTCCGAACCGCGGAGCGCATACGACCGAGACAACCACGCGGATTGAAAGATTAACCAGATTTGCAAGCGTAAATACTTTCATGTCGCCTGCTCCGCGCAAAAGTCCGTCGCAGGCCATTTTAAATCCTATCCAGCAGTAAAAAAATCCTTCAAAGCGCAGCGCGGCCTGTCCTGTGCGCAGAGCAGTCTCGCTTCCGCCGTCCCCGATAAAAAGAGAAATCAGCGGACGGTAAAAAATCTCAATGCACAGGCAGAGCGTTACCGCAAAAAACGCGACCATAAGATTCGCCGCACGGTAGCCTTTTACAACGCGCTCCGGTTTTCCTGCCCCTATATTTTGCGCCGTGTAAGACGACATTGAATTGTTCAACGCAGCCATAGGAACAATCGCAATCGACGCAATGCGGCTGAACGCAGAATATCCGGCAAGCGCTTCCGAGCCGAAACTGTTCACCACGGACTGAACCAGCATCATCCCGATAGAAACGGTGGACTGCTGTAATATAGAAGGAATCGCTATTTTCGCCATTGATGAAAGCTCGCGTCCGTCAAAAAATCTGAATTTCCTGTAACTGCCGCGGCTCAGCCTGCCGCCACAAAAACTTGCGCCACCAGACATTAAGACTGCGCCATCGGAAGTTTCTTCGGCCGCCTCAACTCCATCTTCTGAATCCTTGAATTTCCCAAGCGTGCGCATAAAAACCGCGAACGACAGAACGCACGAAAGCCCCTGGGCAATCAGCGTGGCCCATGCCGCTCCTGCAACGCCGGTCTTAAACACCGCCACAAACAGAAAGTCCAGTGCTACATTCAGAAGTGAAGAAAAAATCAGAAATACAAGCGGAATCCGCGAATTTCCAATCGCATTGAACATCGAGGAAATCACGTTGTACATGAACAAAAACGGCAGGCCCAGAAAATAAATCCGCAGATAGACAAGAGCCATGTCCAGCGCGTCTGAAGGAGTCTTTAAAAGCACAAGAAGCGGACGGTTTATTACAATTCCCACCGCGCCAAGAAGAACGCTGATACCCAGAAACGTCAAAAACGCAGTGCTGACCGCAGTCTTCATAGCAGAAAAATTGCGCGCGCCAAAATACTTGCTCACAATCACCGAAGAGCCGACACCGCCGCCAATCGCCACGCAGATAAAAACAACCGTAAGCGAATAAGACGCGCCGACCGCCGCCAGAGCCTGCTCTCCCACAAAACGCCCCACGACCGCCGAATCGACCATCGTGTAAAGCTGCTGGAACAAATTGCCAATTATAATCGGAAGTGAAAAAACAAAAAGCGCATAAAACGCCGGCTTTGAAGTAAGATAATCGCTTTTCATACGCAAATCATAGCAGAAAAGAAAAAAAGTGTCGAATCTTCAGATTTTTTTAATCCGGGCGGCTTTTTGTCCGTTCGCTTTCGCAAACTGCCAAAAACCGGGCTTTCCAGGGCTTCGGCTTCCGCCTCCGACCAAACGCTCCGCGTTTGTTTTCACGCATTTTTTCAAAATGCGCTCACCCTTCCAATCCCTGCCGCATTTTAAAATTTACCTGCCTACCGGATGCAATTTTGCCCGGCAATCACGCACAGAATTCCCAAAATCAAACTTGAAAAAGCGTAAAGCGCCGCTATAAAAAAGTTCTTCTCCGAAACAAAATTCGCATTTTCCAACGCAAACGTAGAAAAAGTCGTGAATCCGCCGCAAACGCCAGTCTTGAGAAAAAGCACAACAAGCGGACTGAACCTAAAAGAAACTTTTTGCGCCGCCAAAGAAGCCAGTGTTGTAACAACACCAATCGCAAAGCAACCAAGCATATTCACAACAAAAGTCTGAAACGGAAAAACGCTCTTCACAGGAATCAGCGTAAAAAGATAGCGCAAAACGCTTCCCACCGCACCGCCTGCCGCAACCGCAAAAATATTCAGAATCATAAGGCAATTCTATAAAGTTTGCGTCCGCAATTCAATCAGCGTAAGAAAAAAATGCGTAGGAATTACCAGGAACTTTTTATAAACATAAAATCCGAAAGTTTTTCTAAAACTCAAGCATTCCCTGCGCGGCGGCCTGCTTTTCTTCCGGGAACGTGTTCAGGTATTCAAACACTTTTTCCAGCCGCCACTCTATTCCATTTTTTTCACATTCGGTTCTGATTATCTGCAGCAGGCGGTCGTTGTCTGGGCTTGTAACTTCGTAAGCGTTTCCATAGGTGCGGATGTATTTTTCTTTTAATCCTGGAAAATGCTGGTCCAGCTTGCTGTAAAAATATTCGCGGTTTCCTTCGCGCAGTGTAAGCCCGATTTTAAAGCAGATTACTCCGCGCACTTTTTCCTGAACGCAGATTTCCATAAGGCGGCGGACATTCTGCTCGGTGTCGTTTATGAACGGAAGGAACGGCGAAAGCCACACGACTGTAGGAATTTTTCGTTTTCTGCATTCGGCAAGAACTTTTGCGCGCCCGTCCGTAGTGCAGACCGCAGGCTCTATGACCCGGCAAAGATTTTTGTCCGCGGTCGTAAGCGTCATCTGGACAACGGCTTTTGATTTTGCGTTGATTTCTTCTATTATATTGATGTCGCGCAGAATCAGGTCGCTTTTTGTGTGCACGGTAACTCCGAATCCGCGCCTTTTGATTATTTCAAGGCAGCGGCGCATAAGGCCAAGCTCCGCCTCGCAGTGCATGTATGGGTCGCACATCGCGCCTGTTCCAATCATGCACTTTTTGCGCTTGGAAGAAAGCTTTTGCTCCAAAAGTTCCGGCGCATTCCGCTTTACCTCGATGTCCTCAAAATCGTGGTTTATCTGGTAGCAGCGGCTTCTTGAATCGCAGTAAATGCAGCCGTGCGTGCAGCCGCGGTAAATGTTCATTCCGCCCCGCGCCGAAAGAATTCCTTTTGCTTCTGAAAAGTGCATGGCTAATTATACCATGTTAACATGACAGCGTCGTGTCAGGTTTAGGAAAATAAATTCTGTACGGACACTGATATTTTTGATATAATTTTATAGAGGACTTTATGTGTGAAATCCGCGAACTTGACGATTCTTATTTTTCGCAAATTGAAATTATGTTCCGTGACGTTTTCAATTCGCCGCCGTGGAATGACGGATGGAACGACCCGCTTCAGCTTCACGAATATATCTGCGACATGACCCGGCGGAGAGGCTCGCTTGTCTTCGGATTTTTTATCGACGGAAAACTTTGCGGAGCCGCAATAGGCTGCATTCGGCACTGGTGGAGCGGAACCGAATATATTCTCGATGATTTTTTTATATGCAGGGAAGCTCAGGGCAAAGGAAACGGCGCTCTTTTTATGAAAGGAATTGAAGATTCGCTCAAAAAGAAAAATATAGGCACAATTTATCTTCAGACGGAACACGGAATTCCGGCATACAGCTTCTACAGGAAAACCGGATTCACCGAACTTGAAAGCTGCGCCGTGTTCCTCAAAATTTTGGAGTAAAGAATTTACCCGCTTTTGGCGCATAGATTATAAGGCGGAATTCTTTACAAATTTATCTCGTCCTGCCTGTTTTTAGTGATTTTTCACCCTATACAGTGTTAAATACAATAAATTTACCACCTTATAAGGTGAATTATTCTTGATTTTTCCTTTTTTGAACAATATAATTACCGCATGAGCATAAATAAGGACAAAGTGAAGGAAGTGATTCTCGAAAATCAGAGGTTCGTGCAGTCTGTGCATCTTTTTCGCCGCAGCATAAAAATCCAGCCGAACTTCAACTATATTTTTGTGGGAATACGGCGCGCCGGCAAGTCATTTTATCTGTTCCAGTGCATTCATGACCTGCTGGCAGAGGGGCATAAAATAGATGAAATTCTTTACTTCAACTTTGAGGACGACCGCCTTGACGGAATTGAGGTTGCCGACCTTGACCTGCTTCTGCAGTGCTACGGCGAGATGTTCAGCCACAAGCCTTTTGTTTTTCTTGACGAGATTCAGAATGTCGTGGGCTGGGAAAAATTCGCACGCCGGCTGGCGGACAACAAATATCCGGTTTTCATCACCGGAAGCAATGCCAAAATGCTTTCCAAGGAAATGGCAACCGTTCTTGGGGGAAGATTTCTTGTTCAGAACGTTTTTCCGTTTTCGTTCGCAGAGCATCTTTCCCTGAACGGAATCAGCACGGATCCGGTTTCCCTTATCCGCAGCAAAAATGAAATCGTGCGAGAATTCGAGACGTATTTTTACAACGGCGGACTTCCTGAGCTTCACTATGCGCAGGGAGCGGAAAAGCGACTTTGGCTCAGCAACCTTTACAACAAAATCTATTTCGGCGATTTGATTTCGCGCTACAAAATCAGGAACGAGAGAGCCGTCAAACTTCTGATAAAAAAAATCGCGGAAAGCGTAAAGCAGCCCTCATCGTACACAAGGCTTGCGAACATCGTCTCGTCGTGCGGAACAAAGGTCAAGGCGGAAACGGTCGCGGAATATCTGAACTATGCGGAAGAAGCGTGGCTTGTCTTTCATGCGGAAAATCTTTCAGCAAAGCTTTCGGAACGTGAATCCGTCAAAAAATATTACATAACGGACAACGGAATTCTGAACCTCTTTCTGACCGACCCGAACACTTCACTTCTGGAAAATCTTGTGGCGGTAACGCTTTTGAGGAGCGAAACCGAATTCTGCTTTTACCGCTCTGCCGACTGCGAGGTTGATTTTGTTCTGCCGGAAGAAAAAACCGCTATTCAGGTCTGCTACAGCCTTTTCGATGACGAGACAAGAAAACGCGAATTTTCCGCCCTGCATTCATTGGACAGACGCTACGAGCTGAAAAACTGCCTTGTGATTTCAAATGATGCGGAAGAAACTGCCGAATACAAAGGCACGCAGATTAAAATTCTTCCCGCCTGGAAATGGGTTCTGGAAAAACATAATTGAACGGATTTACAGCGCCTCAAGCAGCGCGGCGATTTCCTTTTTGATTTCGGACTTTGACTTTATTTCTGACTCGGGGAAGAATTCACGCGGATTCGTCTCAAGAACCTCTGCGATTCTGATTATGGTCATGAGCGACGGCTGGTTTCTGCCGGACTCCACGTGCGTGTAGAAGCTCTGCGAGAAATTTCCGCGCGTGCAGACTTCCAGCTGCGAAAGTCCCTTTGAAATGCGCGCAAGCCTTATCTTCTCGATTACATATCTGTGAATTTCCTCATTTGTCATGCAAAAATGATATTATTCTTTAGAGCATAAAACGATTCTCTATACAGAATAATAATTACTTGATAGAGTAATAAAATTGCTTTATAGCAAACAGAAATAACTCTATAAAACAATGCATTTCCTTGTCAACTTATTCACAGGAGAAAATCATGAAAACACAGACAACCAGCAAAAAGAACACCGCAAAACTCACCGCCGCGCTCTTCGCGCTTATTCTGCTTTTTCCATGCTGCATGGACTCAGGCTCAGGCGGAAGTTCTGACTATGACAGCGGAAGCAACACCGAAAATAACGGCAGCCAGGAAAATCCCGACGAGCCGGATGCGCCGGAAAATCCTGATGAAATTTACTCTGCGGACGTTGAAAGCTCGGTTGTCGTGAATCTTGACGGAACCTGCACGGTTTATGTGGAAAACGAACTTGCTGGCTAAAATATTTCAACTTCAGAAATAAAAGAGCTTATAAGAGGAAGAGCCGAGCTTCGTGTGGCAGACAAAATGAGCGGCTACGGATATATAACTCCGAGCATCGTGAATCTCACCGTAAAATACAGCGTAAAGGACGGCAAGGAACTTTCCAATACCGAATACAGAACTTATGTACTTCCGCCGCTGAACGCCGTCATAGCTATAAAAGACGGGTTCATATACGGAGCGGGCGTGAATCTTGTACAGAATCTGGACGCAGTAAGCCGCAGCGAGCAGAGCGGTTATGTGGAAGTCCTGATTTCTGACGACGGAAAAACCACTGTTGAAGGAGTTGCACTTGAATCCGCCTCCGTTGACCCGGAAGCCGAATATACACTGAAACCGACAGGCTCAAAAGTGAACGTCATCGCATTCATAGCGGCAAAGAAAAATCTTGCGGAAAAAGGCGTTAAGAACATAACCTGCGCCTACAACTCATCCACCGCAAATTTCTTTCTTGACTTTTCTGAAAACGGATTCGGTGAAACGATATATCAGAAGCTTGGAATTCCTTACGGCACCGCCACTTCTGAAAGTAACGCATATTTTGAATGGGACGACTACGGAAAAGCGTTCAACCTGCCTTCAAATTACCGTGACTACATAAAGACAGATAAGTACGACAGGCATATAGAAATTGACGGCGTGGATTTTCTTGAAAAGCCGTTTTATTACTATGTATGGCCGGAAAGCTATGGAGGAAATATTGACTGCTCCATTCCCAAAGCCTTTGTTTTTGGAGAGGAAGTTTCAAAGGTGGACGTTTCTTTCGGCAAGGAACACAATCTTATTGACGCATACAAAGGCGGAATCATCCTGAAAAATCCGGCCGCAAAAATCACGAGCGGCAATATCGCAGAAACGAATCTGACCGGCGCGCTTAACACTCCGACAATTGACTATGACAAAAAGCTCAGGAAATTCAACGAGAACACACTGATTTCATATCTGTACACAGAGTCAAATCTGCCGAATTTAAGCTTTGATGTTAACTTTTTTAATATTTCATCAGAAGAAGATAATTTTTTTGATATAGGAATCGACAAGCTATTTGAAAATTACTATTTGAATGGTGCAAGTGATAAAATTTCTGGTTTTTATAGTGTGTTTGATGGTAAAGATTATCTAAATGGCGGTTATATGTATGATGAAGCAGGAAACTATAATGAAGGCAAAATTTACAAAGTTGATATAAATGTAGCACTTCTCATGTGTGCGCACTTTAAAAATATTGAAATTACAGGAGATGTAACAACAGAACAGAAAGCAACTTTGTCAGTCCAAAATGTTCGTTTTTCTGGAAATGTATCTGGTTTGAACTTTACTGCAACTACTGGAAATGGTATAATTGATTTTGCTAAGGTTGGTCCAAAGGAAATTGTGGCACCATCATCAAAAATTATTGTAAATGGGGTTAAAAATGATACTAATACGAAAATTATTGCGGGTCGTGTTGTTGATTTTTCTGGTGTCGAAGAAACTCTATTAAAGTATCTTGACGCTAGTTCTTCTTATGTTAGAACGATATACACTAAAAGTGGTAGTTTTAGTGGAACACAACATGTTGATACAACCTTTAAAACAGGTTCATCAGCTTCAACAAACAGAGCTTGGGAGGAAGCTGGACGTAATGGAACTCTTCCATCCGATTCCCTTTCAAAATTGGATGTAAAGGCAAAGGCTGATAATCCGCTCTTGCAAAAATTACTTGATGAAAACCGCCCCGTTTACGGTTAATATAGATTCTTCTGCAAGTCCGTCCTCCCCCGGCGGATTTTTTAGTCAGTAAAATCCAGTGCAGGCATTTTGTGTTCCATCACAACGGAACGAAGAATTTCATTTGTCTTTGACTGATAGCCTTTTCCGAAACTCTTTAGAACTGCAACCAAATCCGCGTCAAGCCTCATTGTGACTGTCTGTTTTATAGGCTCAATCTTGTAGTATTTGAATTTAGCTTTTGAGAAATCAGTTGTCTTTGGAATGTCAGAATAGTCAACAGGGGCATTTCCGAGATTTTTCAGCTCGTCAATTTGTTCCTGTGTAAGATTTGATAAATTCGTCATACGCTTTCTTTTCCTGCGGATCAAGTCCTCTTGCTGAAATCAAGCGGTGCCGTTCCTTTCCGTCTGAACACCGTTCCGTATAAAACACCGTGACTACGGCTATTCCGTTTATGTTTCCGAAGCCCTGATACCTTTGTTCTGTCTCTGAGTGTTCCTCATCGGCAATCTCAAGAAACAGCGGGTCAAGAAAAACTTTGGACTTTATTTATCATCTGATCACTTGTCAAAATTTTACTCCAGAATGTTTGTTTTCTTTTTATATGCTTAGAGTTTTCTATTATAGTATAGCATGATTTTAGCCTGTAAAACAAAGCAAGCTGAATAATTTTTATGCAGCTACAAACAGAGAACTTACCGATAAACATACCCAGTCCGTTGGGTAAATATAGTAACTATATTTTAAAATAAAGTAACTAAATTTGGAAATATAGTTACTTTATTCGGGGAACTTAGTTACTTTATTTTTTATGGGATTTTTAAGTGGAATTCCTCCCCACTCCCCGCTTCAAACTTTGTTATTTTTAACATACAATAAACCGAATAAAAATTATGACAAAAAGGGATTTTCTTCTTTCGCTTTCAAAAGATGAGCTTGTGGAGCTGATTTTCGGTTTTTCAGAAACGAACCGGGAAGCTTGTGATTTTATTCAGAAAAAAATCTATCAGGCTGAAGTTTTAGGACAGAACAACAAACAAGAAAATCTGTTAGAAAATCCTAAAGCCATGAATGCGGAAGTTCCTGCTGCGGAAATTTCTGCATACACCAATGCCATAAACCGTTTTAGTTCCCCGGAAGAAAAAATCGCGCTTTTTAAATCACTTTTTTCAGGGCGGACTGATGTTTTTGCCCTGCGCTGGCACAACGAAAAATCAAATAAAAGCGGATATTCGCCGGTATGCAAAAACAAATGGCTTTCGGGAAAATGCGACTTGAAAAAATATTCGTGCGCCGCCTGCCCCTTTAAGCTTCCGGAAAGCCTGTCCGATTCAAGAATTTACAATCATCTTGCCGGAAAAGATTTATACTGCCGCGACGTGATTGGAATTTATCCGCTTCTTTTGGACAACTGCTGCAACTTTCTTGCGTTCGACTTTGACTCGCACAAAAAAAACTTTAAGAATACAGAAAAATCTGACGATGCAGCTAATGACAACAGCAATTCTGAGAAATGGAAAAACGATGTTCGGGCAGTCTGCAAAACCTGCGGTGAATATTCAATTTTTCATTCCGTTGAAATTTCGCGTTCTGGAAACGGCGCACATCTGTGGATTTTCTTCAGCGAAAAAATAAAAGCTAAAACGGCAAGACAATTCGGCTCTTTGATTCTTCAGGCGTCAATGCTGAAAAATCATTCGATTTCTTTTGAAAGTTTTGACCGGATGTTCCCGAACCAGGATGAAATTCCAAATGGCGGCTACGGAAATCTTATTGCGCTTCCGCTTCAAGGCCGGGCCGTTAAAGAAAAACATTCTGTTTTTACCGATGAATATTTTTTGCCTTATGACGACCAGTGGAAATATTTAAGTTCGGTCCAGAAACTGTCAGAAAAAGAAATAATTGAAATTTCAGAGCAGATTCAAAAAAAATTGGGATTCTCAATTCCGCTTTGCAACGAAGAAAATCCATTTGAAAATAAAAAAACACTTTCTAATTCATTTAAAAGCAAAGACACAGAAAATGAAGAACTTGGCTCATCAGATTTTCCGCAAAAGGTAAAAATCACCCTTACAAACCGCATTGAAATTCAAAAAGCCGGAATCTCCGAAAAAGCACTGTATATCTTGCGGCGGACGGCGGTTTTTCTAAATCCAGAATACTATAAAAATCTTCGCCTTCACTTGCCGCTGTATAATATTCCAAGGTTCATCGACTGTTCCAAAGAAAACACGGAGTGCCTGCTTTTGCCGCGCGGACTTTTGGACGAAACGCTTGAAACCTTAAAGTCCGCAAATGCCGGATACGAAATTTTGGACAAAAGAGAGGGCGGAACAAAAATCGATTTGGCATTTAAGGCTGAGCTTTACGATGAACAGAAACTGGCTTTAACCGAAATGCTCAAAAACGACACAGGGATTTTATCTGCAGGAACAGGATTCGGAAAAACAGTCACCGCGGCAGCCCTTATTGCCAGGCGAAAAACAAACACTCTTATTCTTGTTCAAACCCACGCAGTTTTAGAACAATGGAAAAAATCCGTCAAAACTTTTTTAGACTTCGCCCCCGGAACAATCGCTTCAGGAAAGGACAAGTCCACAGGAATCGTCGACATTGCAATAGTAAAATCCCTGACAGAAAACAATTCTGACAGAATAAAGCCGCGAACTCACAAATATGGAATGGTTATAATAGATGAATGTCATCACGTTTCCGCTTTCAGCACGGAAAATCTTGCCTCAAGCTTTTGCGCAAAATACGTTTACGGCCTGACAGCAACTCCAATAAGGCGCGACGGTCATCAGAAAATAATTTTTTATCAATGCGGAAAAATTTTATTTTCTACAAGCTCAAAATAGATGAACAAAATGCAGAATTTCGACCATTATTTTATTCCCCGATTTTCAAATTTTCATTTTAAGCCCGACTCAAACACGACAGACAAAAACCGTTCAATCAACAGCTACTATGCAGAACTTGTAAAGAACGAGGCTCGAAACGAACTGATTGCAGAAGACATAAAAAATGCGGTAAAAAACGGACGCACTCCGCTGGTCTTGTCTGATAGGATTGAACACCTTGAAACATTAGAAAAGCACCTTAAAAATTCCGCAAAAAATGTGATTCTGATTACAGGACGCGGAACTTCAAAACAGAAGAAAACGCAGCTTGAAAAACTCAATTCAATCCCAAAGGAAGAAAGCCTTATTGTCCTTGCCACAGGGAAATATGCAGGAGAAGGTTTTGACCAGCCGCGGCTAGACACTTTGATGCTTGTTTTTCCGTTCAGCTGGAAGGGAACTCTTGCACAATACTGCGGACGGCTTCACAGGAATTTCGCAGGCAAAAACGAGGTTCAGATTTATGATTACGTGGATTTTAGAATTCCAGTCTTTGACAGGATGTATCAGAACAGACTGAAAGGCTACAGACAGCTTGGCTATTCTGTAAAAGTAGATGATGAAAAAAGCGCTGGTCAACTGCAAAATGCGCGTTCAAAAATATATTCTTTCGCCGAATATAAAACAGATTTTGAAAATGACCTCGCTTGCGCAAAAAAATCTGTCACACTGTTTTTGCCGTATCTTACAAAAACGCAGACGCAAAATTTCATTCATTTGGCTTTAAAAAATATTCCAGACGGAGCAAGGGTTCTTGTTTTTACAAAGCGCGCGTCAACCGCAGAAACCCGGAAAAAACAGGATGCCATGATTCTCCAGTTGGAAAACGCCGGTGCAAAAGTTGAAAAACGGAATGAGATTTCCCAAAAAACTGCAATAATCGACGAAAAAATTCTCTGGTACGGAAGCGTGAACTTTTTAAGCGCGCCAAATTTTCACACGCCCAGCCCACAAGAAAACGAAGAATGCACAATCCGCATTTTCAGCGCAGCGGTGGCACAGGAAATAGAAGCGGAGATGGTCGGGAAAGAGGAAGAATCCTGATAATTGAGGATACAGTAACGTTCTAACTTTTTTCCTGAAATAACAAACGACAAATTTCTGTTTCAAGGCTTACAAATAAACAAATGATTGCGGAAACGCACGGATTTGCTGCAATTTCTTACAAAAACATTGCCATATAAGCGAGTGTTTTTGAACTACAGAAAAATAAACTGTGCAGAACCGTGTTTGTCAAATAATCATTTGTAATTAAGATTTTTTTAGGAGGCTTGAAAAATATGCAGAACCAAAAACACTTGACGCCCGCGGGCAAGCTTTATTCCACCTGGATTTATTGGAAAAAGAATCAAGAAAGAATGTTAAAAATCAAAATTAAGCAGGAAATCAAATAAATCTACCGTAACAACGCCTTTTTCATCGACAGAAGATTTCAGATTGTTTTTTGTAATTACGATTTTCTTAAAGGAATCGCCTATATTGTAAAGTGATTTTTTTTCCTGAAGCTCTTTTTCCGCCGAATCCATGCCAAGAGCTGATTGGATGTAAAATTTTTGGTTTCCAGAATTTGCTATAAAATCCACTTCAAGCTGCTTTTGCGCATAGATATTTTTTCCGTTGGCATCAATGCGTTCTGTTTTTTCATTTATGTTCACTTCGCCCACATCAACCAAAAAGCCCCGGTAGCGAAGCTCGTTATATAAAATGTTTTCCATGATGTGAGTTTCTTCAATCTGACGGAAATTCAGTCTTGCGTTACGAACTCCCATATCTTCAAAATAAATTTTAAATGGAGAGGAAATATATTTCTTTCCTTTTATGCTGAATTTTTTTGCCTTTGAAACTAAAAAAGCGTCTTCAAAATATCCGATAAAAGTTGTTATCGTGCTGTCACTAATTTCCTTCTTTGTGAGCGTTTTAAAAGTGTTGGCAAGTTTTAAAGCATTTACAGGCGAGCCAATCATAGAAGAAAGCATGTCAAACGTTTCTGCAAGCTCGGCCTGCTTTCTGATTCCGTTGTGTTCAATTATGTCCTTTAAATATGTCTCCTCGCACAAATTCTTTAAATAAGAAAAACGTTCCTCATCAGTTTTCATCAAAGCGACCAAAGGAATTCCGCCTGTTACAATATATGACTTCCAGGCATCCTCAGGTTTTAAACTTAGGCCTTCGCAATATTCAGAAAAACTCAAAGGCAGAATATGCACTTCTGAGCCGCGTCCCTTAAATTCTGTAATAATATCAGATGAAAGAAATTTTGAGTTTGAACCGGTTACATAAATATCAAAATTTTCGTGCCGCAAAAAGCTGTTTAATGTTCCGACAAAATTTTCAAGCAGCTGAACTTCATCCAAAAGCAGATAAAAAGTATCACATTCATTTGTTTTTTCTTTTATGAATGCACGGAATTTTTTAGCATTCACCAAATAAGTTCCGTTTTTCTGCATAAGACGGTTTTCTTCTTCCGGAAAAAATGGATTAAGCAAATCTATGTCCTCGTCAGAATCAAAGGCAAATTTTATGACTTGATTTTCGGAAACTCCCTTGTTTTTAAGATATTCATAGAAAATCCTGTTCATTAAATAAGACTTGCCTGCACGCCTTGTTCCTGTGATTATTTTTATAAGACCGTTGTTTTCGCGGACAATCAAACGCTTGATATAAACATCACGTCTAAAACCCATTTTTCTTCCTTTTAATGTTATTGCAAAAATTCCAAAGTCTTTGGTTAATTTCTAATAGAAACTTATCAAAAAATTTTATTCCATTCAAGCACAATCGGCAACAGCGAAAAGCAGATTCCGTGGATGCCGTTGTCCGCAGATAACTGGCGCAGGGACTTTGCACGCAGACTTTACTCAGACAGGAATTATTCTGCTGCCGTTTTTGTTTTTCCGCTGAAACAAAACATAACATTGCGGTTAATACTTGTGATACTTTAAACAAAAACCCCCGAAGTTTTCAAAACGAAAACGGAATCGTAAGAATGAATATAAGGGAGTGGATTTTGGAGGGGTGAAAAGTTGTGTCCTCTTTTTTATATTTTTCCGACAATAAAAAAGAGGTTGATAAATGACAATTTTACAGATTAAAAATAACCTCTCAGATTTTGAGAAGGATGAACTGATAGGTCTCATAATTTCTGCGTGCAAAACCAGCTCCATAATAAAAACCGCATTTTCTTCGCAACTGGGCGACAGGACAGATTGCCAAAAGCTTTACTGCAATTTTCAGAAAAAGCTTGAAAAATCATTTGAGCCAAAAAATTCATTTAACATCAGCAATGCCGCAAATCTTGTAAACCAATTTGAAAACGAGTGCACTTCTGTAGAATTAATAGCAGCATTGATGAAAGATTTTATTGTCAACGCAATCAGTTTTTCCATTGATTTCGGAGACATGGGAGAATCGTATTATGCAAAAATCGCCTCCATGCTAAAAAAATGTCTGAAATATGCGTCATCAAACAGAGAACTGCTGGAAAAACAACTTTCAGAAAGCGAAGAAATTCTCGAACTTGCGGCCAAAGTCGGCTGGGGACTTTCTGAAGAGATGAGAGAAATTTACTCGATGTATTTTAATGGGATGTAAAAGAAGATATAGCATTCTTCACTTTCCCATCTGTTTCCACAAAAAACAATCAACAAAAAAAACAGGCAAAATCGCACTGCCTTAGCGCAACTTTGCCTGTTTTAAAATTACATACAATGCGTCAAATGAAAGCCTTTACCTTCATTGCAGCTATAAATCTTTAGCGAAATATGTTGTTCCGCCTCTGATTTCATCCGCTGTTTTTCTGCATCTTCTCTTGTCAAATATAATGCTTTGTGCCTTCCATTTGAGTCCAAGCAGGAACAGGCATTTCTTTGAACGTTTAGTTTTGATGATAGTGGTGCTAAATGCCAGTAACCACATTTTTCACATTTATATGGATACAAGTCGCTTCCTCTTGCAGTCCGTTCATACAATGCGGAAGATTTTGCATCTGCTTCTGAAAAATACACGGTAAGAGGCTGCCCTGTTTTTTTACTGAAACAAACATCGCTTTTCATGCTATCACCTCTTTTTAGATGAACTGCTGCTTTTATTAGCAGGATTCTGCGGATTCATCTGCCAGCCCCTATTGCCCTGGTTCTGACAGCGTTGCAAGTTCTGTCCGGAAGTTCCCTTGTTTGCATTTGAAATGTTAGCCGCATTGTTCGCAGGTGAAATGTGTGATTTTGCCATATTTGGCCTCCCATAAAAATTGATTTTGTCTTTCAAAGACATATAAAAAATACAATGAAATCCGTTTATTTTATGCCCAATTTTTAAGGGAATATTTTTTTAGCCCGTTTTTATGCTATAATTCTAATATGGAGCAGGAAAAAATCATTTATGGAAATATCACACTAAGTCAATTGACCCATTTTGCAGTTGAACTCTGTGGAAAAGACGCCTTAATACAAATGGGATTTTTAACAGATTCAGAACTAAATGATGCCTACAAGGAAAAAGGCTCTTATTTAAAATTCCGATACACAGACAAAAATTCATTGTTCCAAAAAATTTACCAGTTTTTGTCAGAACTGGAAAAAGAATTTGAAATTCCGCTTCATAAGACAAAAAGAAAAAAATCACTTGATGGAAAATATTTTGAAGAAGTTGAACTTAGTGATTTTCAGCAGTTTTATTCACACATTATCTGGTCATTTATAATCCAAATTTGCGGAACTAGACCTTTTGAAAACACACAGAACAATCTTTCCAAGAAAATTATTTATGGTCACCTTTTAATACAACTGACAACTTACTTTATCGAATACATAGAGTTTGTAAGCAATATAACTTTTGATGAAGCTATAACAGAATTTGCAAAAGTCCATAATTTAAAATATGAACAGATTTACACTGAAGTTGCTGAAAATATAAATGACAATGAATCAGATTCTTTGCTTCACGTCCGAAAAGCATTGCAAAAATGCAAAAAAGAAAATACAAATCCCACTTGGAAAATATTTTATCCGTTTTTAAAAACAGTTCATAAAAGGGACAAAAGACTTTCATTCATCTTTCTGAAGCTTTATTTCTATTTGAATTTCAAAAATGCAATAAAATGGCTGTCGTTTAAAAAGACAGATTTGCAAAAGCTGGAGTCATTCTGCAAAAATCATCAAAAGAATGACACAGAAAATATTATTAAAGACGCAGCAAGTTTCATCAATGAAAATGTAGATATGCAAAATCTTAAAGACATTGCAAAAAAGGCTTTGTATTTTGACAGCCTGCTGAATAAAAACTGCCGTGAAAACTTAAGAATTTTTCAAAGCAACACAAATGAACTTAGAAATGAACTGCCACATTCATTTTTCTTTTGGGAAAACTGGTTCTGCGCAAAGGATTATGTGTACAAATATTTGGATTCCGGAAATCTTGAACATCTGGAAAATGCTGTTAAATGGTATGGGCTGGCTTTTGAAAACGGCAAATATTTTATGGGGAAAAGTGCCGAACAGTTTATACATGAATCAATAATTGTTTCTGTTTATCTTGACATGAAGAAAAATCCTACAAAAGCCCGAACAAGGCTGCAAAAAACTTCAGAAAACAATTCAGACACGAAAACACCGTTAGACCAAACTACTAAAAACTTCTACGATTTTGGCTTGGCGTTCGACCTTCTGCTAAACGACATGAACGATGCTTACAATTTATATTACCACTGCTTTCAAAATTTTTGGAACTGCTTTTCTCCAGAAAGTGAATGTGCGAAGATTATTAAAAATAAAGACTTATTCAAGGCTTCTAACATTGAAACAACAGACACGCCAGAAAATGAGAAAGTCTTAAAATCAAGAGAAACTCTGCTAAAAATCACAGATGCAAAAATAAACAACATTCTTCCTACAAGTCATAATGTTGCATATACTCCAATTTCAAATGCAATAATGCAAGGCTATTTTGACATTGTTGAATTGTACTTGGATAAATCAAAATATCCTTCATTAAACTTAAACATTCC
>ERZ1026894.50-NODE-50-length-85594-cov-10.977893_pt1 | contig 85594 bp, 66 predicted proteins | sample MGYA00380177_ERZ1026894 | MGnify/ENA primary metagenome ERZ1026894 (study PRJEB33269, sample SAMEA4719813) | human gut metagenome | biome: human-associated habitat; feature: organic feature; material: feces | place: Cameroon | collected 2013-10 ... | reverse complement strand
AGCCGTGAGCGTAACGCAGTATTAGTCAAAAACACGGCGTAAAACCTAAGTTCGTATTATTATCTGTTGGCATAAATACGCAGAATAAAAAACTTGACAAAATACGGGGGGGGGGTACACTTTTAGTATAAAGAAACGGGGGAAATTTCTTAATGCTAAAAAACCGCACGTTTTGTATCGATTGTGGAAAACAGGGGAAAATCGTCCCGTTTTTGCAGTAATTTTTTCGGTATTTCGCAGTATGATATTCAATTCAACTTTATTTATAGCAATTCAACTTTTGGTTGAGCCGCACCGTTTGCAACCGACGGTTTAATACCATATAATTGCAAATATGGAGGTGGCCATATGACTTATGGACAAAAGATAACGCAATTACGAAAGAATGCGAACATGACGCAGGCTCAGCTTGGCGACGCGCTTAACGTGAGCGCGCAGGCGGTTTCCAAATGGGAACATAACCTTGCCGAACCCGATTTATCCACAATCAAGAAGATCAGTTACATATTCAAAATATCCATCGACGATTTTCTGGATATCGACCATAAGGACGGGAATAACGGCGAAAACGTGGCGGAAGACCGCCCCGACGAAAGCGGAACGACGGAAGTTTCCGAACAAATCGTAACGGCAGTCGAAAACGCCGTGAAGCAAAATCAAATCGCACCGATCGGTTATTGCGTGTCGTGCGGAAGTATCGTTACGAAAGAAAACGCGGGAATAATCGCGCCGAAAGTTCTTTGCAAAAAATGCTATGAAGAAAAACTCGCAAACAATAAGGTTCTGGCGGAAAAACGTCAGAAAAATATCGACGCAAAAGTCAAAGATGTAAGGAAAAAGAAAAGAAAAAGCATCGTCTGGGGAAGTATCGTTTCGGTAATCTTATTAATTTTCAACATTATGGCAATGGCAAGCGGAGAATTGAACGAGTATCTCGGGTTTTGCATTCCGTTCACGATTTTTATGGTGTACGCCGCGTTTGCGTTCGTGTCGGAAGTTATCCTTGACGAAGGGCCTATCCCCGAAATTCTCGTGTGGTTCGTGACGCGCCCGATAAAACTGCCGGGAATCATTTTCACGCTCGATCTCGGCGGACTTGCCTTTTTAATCGTGGCGAAAATAGGTTTTGCGATTCTGGGATTCCTGCTGGGCGTGATATTGTTCCTGATCGGCGTCGGAATCGGCATTATCGTCGCGCCTTTCTCATATCCGTTCACGATAACAAGAATCAACAAAGAAATAAAACAAATAAAAAATTCAACGGGAGAAACAATATGAAAAGAAAACCAATTTTATTCTTTGTAACAATAGTCATTGCCGTTTTGGCGATGATGACTCTCGTTGCCTGCGGCGACAAAGGCAGCGGAGGTTCGGGCGGCGGAGGCACCCCGGACACACCTCCCGCCGAACAACTTAAAAAATTTGACGGCGTTAAGTTTGAAAATGCGACTTTCGATTACGACGGCAGCGAAAAATCGATAACCGTAACGGGGCTTCCCGCAGGCGCCAAAGTGGTTTACACAAACAATAAAGGCACCGACGCAGGCGTTTACAATGCAAAAGCGGTTGTCACGAAAGACGGTTATGAAAGAAAAGAACTGACCTCGACGCTCACAATCAACAAAATCAACTTTACGGGCATCGAATTTAACGGAAAGACGGTAACGTATGACGCCACCGAACACAAACTTGACGACGCGACGGGCGTTCCGTCTTTTGCCGACGTCAAATACACCGGCACAATGAAAGAAACCAATGCCGGCGTATACTCCGCAACGGTTACCGTAACAAACAAAAACTACAACGACTTCACAAAAACCGTTCAACTTGAAATCCAAAAAGCGGAACTCGGCGAAATCAAGTTTGAAAACGGCACTTTCGAATACGACGAACAGGAACACTCGATTCAGATTTCGGGACTCGTTCCCACGGGTGAAATCGTCGTATATTCGGGCGGCGAAAACGGCAGAAACGGCGCAAGAAGCGTCGGCACGTATACGATCGTCGCAAAGGTCGGCGGCAAAAACTACAATCAGAAAACTTTGACCGCAACCCTTAAAATCAAGTCGACGGAAGAAGAACTCGCAACGACTTTGTACAACGGCAAAATTTATTTTGAAAATCCGCTTGACAACAAATGGCTTTATTGCATAGACGGAAGCGAAATTAAACTTGTGAACCGCGACGTTGCGTCTTCGTTCGTGCAGGGCGGCGGAAAACTTTATTATCTTGCTCAAAATTACTTCGGCAAGGGCGTCGTAGGCTTTGACGGCACGAAAGCGGAAGATTTGTATTCGGTCAACGGAAAATATCTCGCAACCGACGGCACGTTCCTTTATTATTCGGTATCGAGTCTTCTCGACGACGAAAAGAACGGCATTTACTCGTTGAAGATTTCCGATTTATACGATACGAACGCCGAGCCTTCGGCAAACAAATTGTGCGCGGATAAGGCGGAAGAACTGACGGTTATCGGCAATTATATTTATTTCGTCGCGAAATCGGGCGGAAAACTTTATCGCATAGATAAAAACGCGGCGAACGGCTCGTCGCAACTCGTTTACGATTATAAGGTGTCCGACCTTGCAACCGACGGCACGCGTATATTCTTCACAAGACATATTACGCTTTCGAATCTTAAACCCGGCGCGGCGATATATTCCATCGACACGACCACCGCGTCACTCCCCGTAAACGACGACAGCGTTGCGCTTAAAAAGATTACGTATTCGAAGGGCAAATACCTGACTGTTGTCGGCGAATATCTTTATTTCGTAAACACCGATATGGTAACGACAACCATTTTCGGCGACGGCATTTACAAGGTGAAAATCGACGGCAGCGAGTGGAAAGAAAACGTTATCGGCGGCACGAAAGTCGTGGACGGCGAAAACGACAACGTCTTTGCTCTTTCAACCGACGGAACCGTCTTGTATTACTTCCGTGCAAACAATAAGCACCTGTACTCGTTTTCGGCAGGCGTTGAAACCGACCTTATGGCAGGATACGTCGCGCCCGTTTATCAACCCGTTATCACGACTTATTACGAAGAAATGAAAGAGTATAACGGCGAACTTTATTATATCGATATGAAGGACAACGGAAAACTTCATAAGTATAATATCCAAAGCGGTTTCGACGTCAGGATCACAAGCCTCCAAGTTGCGGATTTTGCAATTTACGAAAATGAGTTGTATTACGCAACGGTAAGGCTTATGACCAACTTCGACCTTTACAAAATGAATCTCGTTACCGGTGTAAACACGAGAATTTCGACTGAAAAATGCTTGCACATGTCGTTTATGGACGGGAAGATTTATTACGCAAACTTCTCGGACAAGAACACGCTGAACGTCATGAATCTTGACGGAAGCGAAGACACTGTGCTTGTCGAAAAAGGTGTCAACGGATTCAAAGACAACGTTGACGATTATGACGTGTACGCGATAAACGGAAAAGTGTATTTCGTCGCGAGCGAGCTGTATTGCTACGACGTGGCTACAAAAACGGCGACAAAACTCAACAAAGACGTAAAACCCAACGAATATTTGTTCACCGATGAAAACACGGTGTTCCTGATGAACGATAGATACCCGAAAAACTATGTTAGCAAATATGATGTAAAAAACAACGTTTTAACAAATATTGAAAGTATCGGAACTTTCCCGACGGCTAACGACGCACGCAGTTTCTTCGTAAGCGGAAAGTACGTCTATTATTACAGAAACGTAGCGGCAGGTTCGTCAAATAAAGGACTTTATCGTGTTGATATGACCGCGTCAACGCTAACTTCCGAACTTGTAAGCACACTTGACGGATATTATATGTCAAGCGCGGTGGTTGTTGGAAACAAGGTTTACTTCCTTGACGTATGGCAGGTAAAGGGAACTCTTCCCACGACGTCGAGCACCGGAAAACTTTGCGTTTTCGACCTGACAAGTAAAACGGTGACGAAAATTTAATTCACAAAGCAGACGAAACGGCAATTCCGAAACGGCGGGATTGCCGTTTTTCGTTGTCGGTTTTTAATGGTTTCGGGCAAAAAATGTAAACGAAAGTTGTTGTTATTTTCACAAAGTAATGTTATTATAGTAATGTATAAGGGTCAGTGTTCCCTTTTTCAGGAGGAAAATATGAAGGCGAAGAAGAAACTTATCGGCATTCTGCTTGTAATAGTGGTGGTTGTTTTGAGCCTTGGCGTGCTTACCGCATGCGGCGAAACCCCGGGCGAAACGTCGAAGAATAAAAAGGCTGTCGTCATTTGTACGGCGTTGCTTTCGGGCGGGCTGTACGACACGAAGACGAACGAGGCAATCTGGGATCCCGTTGCCGAGGGCGTTTATTTCCAGCAGGTGTTCCCCGGCGGGGATATGATGGGACTTGTCATGGCGGTGCTTACCGACAAGACGACGTATGACTTAATCGGCGGCATTATGAAGTACAAGGACGAATCCGTCAAAAACTTATTATGGCAAATCACGCTTGACGAGCAGGGCAAAAGCAACAATCCGAATCTGCGCCCCGCAAACGTTCGCCCCACAACCGCGGACGGCACGTTCAAGTCAACGCTGTATAACGATTCCGGCGAAGTCATCGACGGATACGGCGCATACACGGCAGGCGAAAAAATTCAATACGGCGCAATCGCCGCGTATCGTCAGCAATGCCTGGACCTGAAAGCCAGATACGAAAAGCAGGGATGGGACGTCGTCGTTTTCAACTACGACTGGCGCATCGACAACAGGATCAATTCCGAACTTCTTGAACAATTCATTCAGACCAACGGCTGGGAAGAAGTAATTCTCACGTCGCACAGTATGGGCGGCCCCGTCGTTGCGGGATATATCGCAAGACTTCAAAACAAGTGGCTGGATGCGGAAGCGAAAAACCCCGGACAAACCGACGTCAAAAAACCGAGCCAGATAATTCGCTCGTATCGCGCGTTCTCGCCTGCAACGGCGGGCTCTCTTGACGCGATTTATTATATGGACGATCCCGTGGGCGCGATTGCCGACGTTGTAAACGGAACGGTCGGCGACACCCTCGGCGGCGTTGTTCTGGGCGTCGACGCGATTTCGGAAGGCATAAAGAAACTTGCGGGACCGCTTGCACAGAACCTTACTTCCGTAATGCAACTTCTGCCGTTCCAAACCTTTGCGGATTCCGATTATTACGGCGAGAACGAAAGCCCCGTTTACGTTGACGGCGTACCCGTGAAAGATATGTACGAATGGTACTGCTCGCGTCCATGGGCGCACACCAGCGACTGGAAACCGGGCGTCGACGGCATTTACGACAAACTTAAACCCGGCATGAAAAACCTGCCGGCATACTGGGATTCCTTCTACGTCAAAGAGAGTGTGAACGACAAAGACGCCAACGTTTACGCGCCCGAACTCGTGAACACGACTTATTGCCTGGGCGTCGGATACAACACCAAAAAGAGCGTTCAAATCGTAACGAAAGACACCGACACCGTTAAGGTCAACAAGGTTACTTACGAAATGTGGGACACCAAAAACCATAAGTACGACACGCCGCTTACCAGCATCGAGTATTATTCCTACGACCACAAAGCAATACTCTTTGGCGACGGCGACGGAACGATGCCCACCAACGCATGCCTCGGCGGACTTAACTACAAGGACAACAAGACGATAAGCAACACGAAAGGCCGCGCGATTTATCCCTTGCCGGAAGCGCGCCAGACCACGACGATTTGCTACTATAACACGAACCACGGCACCGTCGGCGGATATTGGGACGTCCTGAAATGGGACTTCTACGAGATGATGGATAAGATTATCGTCGAAGACGAAATAAATCCTTTCTTTTAAGCCTTGATTAGTAGCGAAAGCACGCGCTCGCCGCGTGCTTTTTTGTTGCTCTTTTTCAAAAACCGAATTTTCTTACAAGTGTATAAAATTTAGGTTAATATTAAGTAATAATTATATACTTGCAATAAAGACTATATTTATGTATAATAAGAAACGTAATGAAAAAGAAGGAAGCAAAAAAACTCAATAAAATCGACGCGCAGGCAGTGCATAAGAAGCGCGCCCTTATCACGGAAAAAATAAGGGAATCTTTCGTATCAACCTTGCCGATAATCATCATAGTTGCGATAATGTGTCTGTCGATACAACCTGTGCCGACGGGCTTATTGTTGTCGTTCCTTATCGGCGCGTTGCTGATAATCGTGGGAATGGGGCTGTTCACGCTTGGTGCGGACACGTCCATGACGCCGATCGGAAGCCGCATAGGCACGACACTTACGAAGTCGAAAAACCTGCCGCTTATTTTGTTTGTGAGCTTTATTCTGGGCGTTGCGATTACGATTGCGGAGCCCGACCTTCAAGTTCTTGCGGAAACCGTGCCGCACATCGACGCCAAAGTCCTGCTGATTACGGTGGGCGTCGGCGTAGGGTTGTTCCTTGCGGTGTGCATGCTCAGGACGATTCTGGGCATAAGGCTCAAATGGCTTATCCTTGCGTTTTACATAATCGTATTCGTGCTTGCGGCGTTTGCCGACAAAAACTTTTTGTCGATTGCTTTCGACTCGGGCGGGGTAACGACGGGGCCGATGACGGTGCCGTTTATCCTTGCGCTCGGCATAGGCGTAGCGAATATCCGAAGCGATAAAAAGGCGGAAGCGGACAGTTTCGGTCTTGTCGCGTTATGTTCGATAGGACCGGTGCTTGCGGTGCTGATTCTCGGCTTCTTTTACAAGGGACAGGGCGTTGCGGACGTTCACCTTCCGTTCATCCCGGAAACGACGACCGAAATGGGACTGGAATACCTGAAAGCGTTCCCCGCATATATGAAAGAAATGGCGATTGCACTGTCGCCGATTATCGTACTGTTTTTGATTTTCCAGGTGGCTGCTTTCAAGATGAGCAAAAAGAGTTTTTTGAAAACGCTCATCGGTATTCTTTACACATACGTGGGTTTAGTGTTGTTTTTGACGGGTGTAAACGTCGGTTTCTCGCCGCTGGGGTTATATCTCGGTCAGCAACTGTACAGCGGCTGGACGCAATATATTCTCATTCCCGTGGCAATGCTTATGGGCTGGTTCATAATTTCCGCCGAGCCCGCGGTATTCGTCCTTGAAAAGCAAATCGAAGACGTGAGTTCGGGCGCAATCCCCGGCAAAGCGATTAAACTGAGTCTGTCGATTGCAATCGCGTTGGCGATGGGGCTTTCGATGATCCGCGTCCTTACGGGGATATCGATACTCTGGTTTATCGTGCCGGGTTATCTCGTCGCGCTTATACTGATGTTTTTCGTCCCCGACATATTCACGGCAATCGCGTTCGACTCGGGCGGGGTTGCGTCGGGACCGATGACTGCGACGTTCATGCTGCAATTTTTCATCGGCGTATGTTCGGCGCGCGGCGGCAATATATTAAGCGACGCTTTCGGTGCGGTCGCACTCGTTGCAATGATGCCGCTTATTTCCATTCAGATCACCGGTCTTGTTTACAAGAAGAAGAAACAACGCGCGGAACGCGTACCCGAAGTCGTTTACGGCGACGACGATATTATCGAACTGTGGGGGAACTGATATGTACTTTGTAATCTCGGTAATCAATCCCAACGGATTGTCGATTCTGAATAACATTTGTCAACGGCTGGAAATCCCCGTGATTCTGTCGCTTATCGGCCACGGCACCGCGTCGCAGAAGATACGCGATTTGTGGGGGATCGAGTCCACCGATAAAAGAATCCTTTTTGCGGTCGCGGACGAAAACAAAACGAAGTCGCTCATCATGGAAGAACGACGCCGTCTTTACATCGACGCACCCGGCAACGGCATTGTGATTTCCGTCCCGATTAAAAGCGTCGGCGGCGGCAGCACCCTCAATTTTTTGAACGGAGGAAACAAGGATATGAAAGCACCCGATATAAATTTTGAATACGAACTCATTCTCGCGATTGCAAACGAAGGGCATACCGACGCCGTTATGGACGCCGCAAGGGCTGCGGGCGCGGGCGGCGGCACCGTTATCCACGCAAAGGGTACGGGCGGCATGGGCACCGAGAAATTCTTCAACGTGTCGATTGCAAGCGAAAAAGAAATCATTATCATCGTTGCGAAAAAGGAAAAGAAAGCGGACATTATGCGCTCCATCGTAACGACGGCGGGCGCGGGCACCGACGCAGGCGCGATAGTTTTCTCTCTTCCCGTTTCCGACGTCGAAGGGTTCAGACGGGACGACGATAACGCCGAAATTCCAAAAGCCGAACAAAAAACAGAACAAGCAGAATAATTTCGGGCCCTCCTATTTTTCGGGAGGGCTTGATTATTTTCTTATTCGGTGGTAAAATATAGACATAATTTACGGTAGGTGGGATATGTTGGATTTCGAAAAACACAAACAGGCAGGGGAAAATTATTTATCTTGCGACGTTGAAAAGAACTTATGCTTCCCGATGCATTGCAACGAAACGTATGAGTTTTTATATTGCAACGACGGGCTTGTAAACGTTACCGTGCTGGACAGAATTTATCGTCTTCGCGCGGGGAAGTGTATGGTAATTCCGCCAAAGTTCGCGCACGCTTACGACACGCCCGATTACAGCAACGTTTTTATCTGCAAGTTTTCAAAGGATTGGGTTCCCGACTTTTACGAAAAGCACGACGGCTACGTCGCGACTTTCCCGGTTTTCTCGATAGAGTTTGCGGAATCGCTGACAAGGAAAATGCCCTTTGTTACCAACACGTTCAAGCGAAAAGCCGTTTTGTATCATATTCTTGCGGAGTTCGAGACGCACACGGCGTTTATCCCCGTCGACAAAAAGAAGGTGGACGTTCTGAACGCAATCGCGAAATACGTTTCGCACAACTTCACGGAAGACATAAGCCTGAAAGACCTGTCCGACAAAATGGGATATTCTTACAATTATCTTTCGGCTGTTTTCAACGAATATTTCGGCGCGAATTTTTCCGACGTCGTGAATATTTACCGCATAAATTACGCAACCGATCTGTTGTATTCGACCACGCTTTCCGTCGCGGAAATCTCAAAAAAGGCGGGTTACGACAGCGTGCGTAGTTTCAACCGCAACTTCCAGAAATACAAAGGAAAGTCGCCGCGCGACGCCCGCGAGTTCGTGAAAGAAGGCATTATCGTTGACGTCTGACGGTTTTTTGCGGTTTTTACTGTATATTTTTGGTCGTTTGTATAGTAAAAAAAATAAAGACGTCGTTTGTTTGAAAAGAGCGTCGTTTTTATGATATGATAATCATATAAATATAAAAAATAAAGAGGAGAACATTATGGCAAATTTTTCAAAATTGATTGAAAAAAAGGCAGACGCCGCGCAATATATGGTTGACGAAATCACCCATATCTGCAAGGATATGCCCAAACGTACTCCCGGCGAAGAAGGCGAAAGAATCGCTTGCGAGTATATGGCTGACGTCCTTAAAAAAGACTGCGGATGCGAACGCTCCGACGTTGAATCGTTTAAGGAAAATCCCGGTAGCTTTTTCGGCTGGATTTATATCACGATCACCTGTGTTCTTGCGGGGCTTATCGCATACTTCTTCCTGCCGATATTAGGTTTTGCGCTTATCGTTTTCGGTTTCTACGTAATGATAATGCAATTCGGTCTTTACAAAAAGACTTTCGACTTCCTGTTCCCCGAAAAGACGGGCACGAACGTTACCGCAATCAAGAAATGCACGGGCGAAGTCAAAGGTCGCGTATTCTTCAACGGTCACCCCGACGCAGCGTGGAACTGGCCCGTCAACAATAAGTTCGGCGGCAAAGTTTACGAAGCGAACATCGTTATCGTTGTCCTTGGCGCGTTGTTTCTTATGGGATGCAGCCTTGCGACGGCTATACTCACCGGTTTCAAACCCATGATACTTAAACCCGAAAACGGCGTTCTGTTCTGGCTTGGCATCGCGAACCTTGCATTCGTACCTTTCTATTTCGGTATGTACCGCATGTGGGATCCGAACACGACGGTCGACGGTGCAAACGACAACCTTACGGCTTGCCTTATGGGCATCGCGATCCTTAAAGCGATGAAAGACGAAGGTATCGAACTTGAACACACCGAAGTCGGCGTTATCCTTTCGGGTTCCGAAGAAGCGGGACTCCGCGGCGCGAAAGCGTGGTGCGAACAACACAAAGGCGAATTCGACGACGTTCCCACCTGGATTTATTCTTTCGACACTATTCACGATCCGAAATTCCTGGGCGTAAATTACCGCGACCTTAACGCAACCGTCAAAGCCGACAAGGAAGTTTCCGACAGCTTTATGGAAGCGGCAAAAGAACTGGGCATTCACTGCAACAAAACTCTTGTTCCTCCCTTCGGCGGAGCAACCGACAGCGCAGCGTTCGCACAGGCAGGTTTCAGGGCAACCGGTATCACCGCTCTGAACCACGTTCTGGAAGATTATTACCACACGCTTAAAGACAGTTACGACAACCTTAACAAAGATTGTCTTGCGGATTGCTATGCAATTTCTGTCCGCGCGCTTGAAAACTTTGACAAAAAGATTTCAAACAAATAAGTAAAACAAACACGATAATGAAGGATAGCGAGTTTTCGCTATCCTTTTTCGTTGAAAAAAAATCGGTAAAGGCGGCGGATATTTTTTTCAATTCTTGACAACAACGTATATTTAATGCAATAATAAAATTAATTTAACGCAACGTGGAAAGTATGGAAGAAATCAAAAACACCGACTGCAATCTCATAACGGGACTCACGTCCGAAGAAGTCGAAGCGCGCGTCAAGAGCGGGCTCGTCAACGGATTGCAAACAATAAAAACCAAAAGCGTACTCAGAATACTTATCGACAACACCTTCACGTTTTTCAACTTCGTGTTTTTCGTGATGGCAATCATCGTCGCGGCGTTTTCGGGATTCGACAAGGACGGCATGGGCAATTACGGTTTCGTGATATTGTGCGTCTGCAATACGCTTATCGGTATCGTGCAGGAACTTCGCGCAAAGCACACGATGGATAAACTGTCGCTCATTTCCGCCCCGAAGGTTCGGGTTATCCGCGACGGGGAAGAAAAGGAAATCGCCGTGAAAAACGTCGTTATGGACGACGTTACGATATTGCAGGCGGGACACCAGATTTGCGCGGATTCGGTCGTTGTCGAAGGCAGTATCGAGGTCAACGAAAGCCTTATCACCGGTGAGCCCGACGCAATCGTGAAAAACGTAGGCGACAGCCTTATGTCGGGAAGTTACGTCGTATCGGGACGCGCAAAAGCAAAAGTCGTGCACGTCGGCATGGATAACTTCGCAATGAAAATATCCGCCGGCGCGAAGTATTTCAAAAAACCCGTTTCGGTCATCAAAAATTCGTTAAATAAAATCGTAAAAACGATGTCGGTGGTCATTGTGCCGCTGGGAATCGCTCTTTTTTCAGTCAAATATTACATTCAGGGCAACGATATGAACAGTACGGTGCTGACGACAATCGGCTCGTTGGTCGGCATGATTCCGAGCGGTCTTGTCGCGCTTACGTCGGTCGTGTTCTGTCTGAGCGTCATAAGGCTTGCGGGACACCACACCCTTGCACAGGATATGTACTGCGTCGAAACGCTTGCAAGGGTTGACGTGCTGTGTCTTGATAAAACGGGCACGATTACCGAAGGAAGTATGGAAATCCACGGTATAAAAACCGTCGATTTGTCGGAAGACGAGTTCTGCCGCCACCTTAAAAACCTGTCGGACGCCGTTAAGGACGAAAACGCAACGGCGGCGGCGGTCAAAAATTACGTCGGACAGTACGAGGCGGCGGGCGAAGTCAGTGTTGTCGTGCCGTTTTCGTCGGACAGAAAGTGGAGCGGCGCGGTTATCGACGGCAGAAGTTACGTTCTGGGCGCGCCCGAATTCGTTTTCCCTAATACCGCGGAAGAAATAAAAGCAATCACGCGCGAAAAGGCGGAAGAAGGGCTCAGGGTGCTTGTCCTTGCGTCGTCGGACGTCGGAATTATCGGGCACAGCCTTCCCGACGGACTGAAAGCGGAAGGGTTTATATTCATCGCCGATAAAATAAGAAAGGAAGCCCCCGATACGCTGCAATATTTCAGGGATCAGGGCGTTACCGTCAAAATCATTTCGGGCGACAACCCCGTTACCGTGCGCGCCGTCGCAAAACGCGCAGGGCTTTCCGATTGCGACAATATCATTGATATGTCAACCCTGAAAACCGACGAGGAAGTCATCGACGCGGCGGAAAAATACACGATATTCGGCAGGGTTCTGCCCGATCAGAAATTGTTGCTCGTAAAAGCCCTGAAAGCAAACGGACACACCGTTGCGATGACGGGCGACGGCGTCAACGACGTGCTTGCATTAAAGGAATCCGATTGCTCGATCGCGATGGCTTCGGGCTCGGACGCCGCGAAGAACGTGAGCAGTCTGGTGCTTCTTGACAGCAATTTCGCGTCGATGCCGAAAGTCGTTGCGGAAGGCAGACGTTCCATAAACAACCTTGAAAGGTCGGCGTCGTTGTTCCTTGTAAAGACGGGTTACAACCTGCTTATCGCGCTGTTGTTCCTTATCGTGCCGTCGATTCTGCCGTTCGAGCCAAGGCATCTGACCTTGCTTGGCGGGGTAACGATCGGGATTCCGTCGGGAATACTCGCGCTCGAACCCAATAAAAACAGGGTGGAAGGCAGGTTTTTGCCAAAAGTCATTATGAACGCGGTGCCCGGCATAGTAACCGTAATGGCGGGTATTATCGCAATCGTAATCACAACGCAGACGATACTCACGGGGCTTTCTCCGGACGAACAGCACGCGCTGTATTTCCTTGCGACCGTGTTTGCGGGATACCTGTTCGTGTTCAAATCGTGCTGGCCGTTCAACCTGTTGCACGTGGTGCTTTTCGTGGGCGTAATCGCGCTTCTGGTGCTGTGTTACTTCGTGCATCTGTCGTTTATCGACATACAGTCGTTCTTCGGTCTGTACCGCGGAATAACGCCCGCAATGTGGAAAGTGCTTGCGGTCGTATGGTCGATACTCGTCGTCGTATTTGCGGCGATGTGGGCGCTTGATAAAAAGTATAACGTGCGCTTCCAGACGACCGTCGGCGACATCGAAGACAAACTCGATTTAAGACGCGAAGAAGTCCTCAAAAAAAGAGAAGCGAAAAAGGCGGCAAGAAAAGCCAAAAAATCCCTGTAAAAAAAAGACAAAACAAAACCCGCAGTCTGCGGGTTTTTTAATGCGGTTTTTCAGAAGAACGAGTGCAAAACAAGCATCACTATGCCAAGGATCAAAAGCACCACGCCGACGGTGATATTAAGCGTTTTGGGCTTTACCTTGTTTGCGATAAGCGCGGCAAGTTGCGCCGAAACGAGCGTGCTGAATATGCAGGTTATCATTGCCGTAGTGTCGGGCAAGCCGCCGATTCCGAAATGCGATACCGCCCCGACAAGCGCGGTAAACGTCATGATAAACACGCTTGTGCCGACCGCCTTTTTAAGCGGAAATCCCATAAACGACGTGAGTACAAGGAGCATCATCATGCCGCCGCCCGCGCCGACGAATCCGCAAATCATACCAATCATTGCCGACAGCGCGAACGTTTGCACCGCGTCGCACCGTTTGTTTTTGTACAAGCGGTCCTTTAAGGGATCTCTGCCGTTGACGGGAACGAGAATAAATTTAAGCCCGAGTAGTGACGTTGCGAAAATGGAAAAGTTGCCCATAAGGTGATTGTCGATTTTTGACGCAAGAAAACTTCCGAGAACCGTAAAACACAAAACGACGACAAGCATTTTCGAGCCTTTTTTCACGTCAATGTTTTTATCGACGGCGTAAGCGGTTGCGGACACGGCGGACGCCAGAACGTCGGAAATCAGCGCGATACCGATGGCGTCGTACGACGGGAAGTCCAGAAATGCGACAAGCATCGGTGCGATAAACGCGGCGGCGGACAATCCCGCAAATCCCGTGCCTATGCCTGCGCCTATGCCTGCGAAAATATATACGATAATTTTAATATATTCTTCCATACAAACGCAATAAATTATATCACCGCGCGCTTTTATGTCAACCGTTCGCCGTTGACTTTCCGATATTAAAGTGGTATCATATACTTTATGAAAATAATGTTCGTGTGCCTTGGAAACATCTGCCGCAGCGCAATGGCGGAATTTATGATGAAAGACGCCTTGAAAAAGCGGGGGATATCAGAAAAATACGTTATCGACTCCGCCGCGACGTGCGGGTTCGAAGCGGGCAATCCCGTTTATCCCGACGCGCTGAAAAAACTGAAAGAGCACGATGTTCCGACGTTCCCGCATTATTCGAAACAGGTCAGAAAAACCGATTACGACAAATACGATTTATTCCTTGGAATGGATGACAAAAACGTCGCGTATCTCAAAAATCTTTTTGCGCCCGACGAAAAAAAGAAAGTAAAAAAGTTTCTGGAATATGCAGGGCAATCCCGCGACGTCGCGGATCCGTATTATACCGGCAATTTTGACGATACTTATGACGATTTGAAAATCGGTATCGAATTTTTGATAAATAATATTGAAAACAGGAAGTGAATTTATGAGTGAATGTACGCACGATTGCAGCTCCTGCGAAAGCCACGGAAGTTGCAGCGAAAAAACCGACTTCACCGTCCCCGTAAACGCATTGTCGAAGGTCAAACACGTTATCGGCATCGTGTCGGGAAAAGGCGGCGTGGGAAAATCTCTCGTAACGGGGCTTATGGCGTCGATTACGGCAAAACAAGGGTTTAAGACGGCGATTCTGGACGCTGATATTACCGGTCCGTCGATTCCGCGCATGTTTAACGTGGACGGTCCCATCGACAGCGACGGCAGTTTCTTTTATCCGGTGAAATCAAAGGGCGGCATTGAAATTATGTCGGCAAACCTTTTGCTGGAACACAATAACGATCCCGTCGTATGGCGCGGTCCCGTCATCGCGGGTATGGTGAAACAGTTCTGGACGGATTGCGTCTGGGGCGACGTGGACTTTATGTACGTCGATATGCCTCCCGGAACGGGTGACGTGCCTCTTACTGTTTTCCAAAGCCTGAACGTCGACGGTATCATCGTCGTGACAAGCCCGCAGGAACTCGTGTCGATGATTGTCGGCAAAGCCGTGAAGATGGCAAATATGATGAATATCCCCGTGCTGGGCGTCGTTGAGAATATGAGTTACGTCAAATGCCCGGACTGCGGCAAAGAGTTTTCGATTTTCGGCGACAGCAAGGTCGACGAAGTCGCAACCGAATTCGACCTGAAAGTTCTCGGACGGATTCCGTTTGACAAAGACATCGCGAAAGCCTGCGACGAAGGCAAGGTCGAGTCGCTTGACGCGGACTTCCTTGACAGCGCGAAAGAGGCGATAAAACGCCTGGCAAAATAAACGAAGAAAAAAGAAGCGCCCCGAAAAATCGGGGCGTTTCTTAAATATATAAGGGGGAAGGAAATTATCTTGCGTTTAAGCGGTCGAATTCTTTCACGTTTTCCACGATAAGGTCAAAGAATTTTTCAACGATTTTTTTGTCGTCGTCGTTGCCGCGGATTGCAATCGTCATCGTTACGACGTCGTTTAAGGTTGTGAGCGCAAGCTGCATAAAGGGTTTGTACTTGACCGCGCCCGTCATAAATCCGTCAACGGGTTTCGCATTGCCGAAAGTCAGTTTATCGACGGGAAGAAGCCCGATGTTGCTCATACCGATAAGCGGGTTGTCGTACCCGATTTTGATTGCGAATTCCGAAATCGAAAAGGGCAGTATGGTATAGGCGAGTTTCAGAAGCGGCAGGCTGTAAAGCCCCATATATTTGTCGCGCTTGCTTTTCTTTGTGGAGCGCATGACGTTGATGAGAGTATCGTTGATCGTTTCGCCCTTGTTATGCACCGTGCAAAGCATAAATCCCGTGTGATTTGCAAGTCCGCCGGCCTCGTCGCCGCCTTCGATATGACGGCGCAAATCGACCATGCAGGGGATTGAAAGGGTTTCGTCGTCGCGCATGCCCGAAATATCGTAAAGCGCGCGCACGTACGCCGCAAGCAGCATATCGTTGACGGTAACGCCCAGACGTTTTCCCGTGTTTTTCATATTAAGGAAAGTGTCGCGGTCGATTTTTCTGATGTTGATCATCGTGTGGTCGTCGGGACGGGGTTCGGTCAGCGGAAATACGTGTTTGTCTTTCACCGCGCTGATGTTTTTGAAAAGACCTTTCGCGACCTTTTTGTCGGCTGCGTCGAGTTTCGTATAAACCTGTTCCGCGCTTCTCGTACCTTGTTTAAGGTCGGTGGGGTTTTCGCCGCTTAAAATCGCGTTGTAGTTTTTCGCAAGCTTTTTCAAAAAGTATTTAAAGTCGCCGCCGTCAAAGCACATATGGTTGACGATCATCGCAAACGTCGATTTTCCGTCCTTGTTCAGGACAATCACCTTAAACTGTACGTTGCTTGAAACGGGGATACTCTGACACAGGAAATCGTACGCTTCTTTTTCGGGATCGTCACTGTCTTTTATTGTCAGGATATCGTCGACGGTGTAAGGCTCCACCTTCCAGTAAGGATTGACGGGATTCTCGTGAAAACTACTGTGAAGCACGGGGGCTTTTTCGCACATTATGACCAGCACGTTTTTAAGCGCGTCGGCGTCTAAGAGCCCGTCGAAAGTCAGGGTTGCGTGCACCATACGGTCGTAATAGTTTCGGAAAAGATATTGCATCTTATCCCACATTTCGGCTTTTATAGTTTTGCTCATAGTATCAAAATCAGTATTTTATCGTATCGTTTTTACGAGATAAAGATGTTATTTGTTTTCGTCGTTCCACATTGTGTAGTACGCTTCGTCAATGCGCGCTTTCTTTTCGGCTGCCGCCTTATCCTTTTTCTTTGAATAACTCACAAGAGAGGCGATAAGGATAACGACGTCGAGAAGGGCTGCGCCGACGGGAAGAAGCCACGACGGATGCCACGGGATAACGTGCGCCACGCCAAGCATTACGTACAACATAACGGCGGTTACTTCAACGGTTGCAAGCAGGTCGAAAAGCCTTGATTTACTGTTGTAAGAATACGCCTCGGCGGTGTCGGTGATAAGCATTGCGACCACCATTACAAGGAAGGTCATCCAGCTGTACTTGAAGTGCACGAGTATTTGCAGAATAAGGAAAATAAACGTGAACGTAAGCGCGATGATGACGTGCGACAGACCGCGGATTGCAAGGTGTCTTTTCTTTTTCGCAAGGACGATAATACCGAAAATCGCGCCTGCGATAACGCCCATAAACGCGCCGCCCACAAGAATGAGCCAGGTTTTGTCCCATGCGCGGGTTGCGAAACTGACCGAAAGATATCCGATCACGACAAACAGCGCGATTGCGATGCCGGTGAGCACTCTTGCGCCGATGCGGGGTACTGCGCGCTTTACGTTGTCCAGACGGTTTTCAAAATCGACGAGCGTGTCTTTGAAGTTTCCGAGACTGTCGATGCACAGGTCGTAGATGGCGTTTTCGTCCGTCATACCTTTTATCTTGTATTCCTGCGCGCGGTCGAGAAGGTTTTGCAAAACTTCTTCGCGGTATTCCATTGCCTCTTTCGTGGGAGAGATAGCGCGGAATTGTTGTTCGAGATACTTTTTGAAGCGGTCGATTAACATATTATTTTGTTCCTCCGTTGATTAAGTCTTTCATTATTTTTATGGTGTCAAACCAGTTGGTTTTGTTGAAGTCGTAAAAGGCGCGGCCCTTTTCCGTGATGCGGTAATATCTGCGTCTTGCGCCGGCGTCGCTTTCGCCCCAGTAACTTTCGATAAACCCGTCGTGTTCCATACGGCGGAAGGCGGTGTAAAGGGTGGCGTCTTTAAGGACAAGTTCGCCGTGGCTAAGGTCTTCGATCGCCTTGCTTATTTCATAGCCGTAACTGTCGTTTTTGATAAGTTGCGCGAGAATTATCGTTTCGGTGTGACCGCGCAGCATATCGGCGCTTATTGCCATTTTATTTCGCCTCCTTATGTATATCGCCTGACGATATATATCATAGCACAAAAAACGACGCTGTCAATAGTTTTTGATAAAAAAATGAAAAAAAATCCCAAAAATATTTTTCCGCCGGAAAAAAACGTGTTTACAAACCCGCATTTTATATGGTAAATTATTTATATAAGAATAGTCTTGGGTGGATATATTATGGACAATAAAGAAAGAACGAAAAAACCGATGAAAAAGGGCGCAAAATGGGCGCTTGTCATTTTTATATGGGGCTTTTCGGCGTATTTTCTCGTTGCGCTGTCGGGATTTATCGCGGCAACCGTTTCGGCAAAGGACGCGAAAAGCGTCTGGGCGGACTGGCAGAACGAATACGTCGCGCTTCTTGAACAGCGTTACGCTGCCGACGAAAACTTTTCAAAGGTGAACGACGAGGTTTTTCTTACCCGCACCGATATGGCGGAAGTCCTTGGCGCAAAGCTTAACGAGATAAGGTATATCGCGTCGCACAACAGTTACAAAACAGGGCTCACTCCCGAAACGAAGTATTTTTATCACGGCCCGCTTGCGGCGATAATGGGAAAACAATACGATTATATCTTCGACACGATTACCGAACAGCTCAACGCCGGTATCCGAAGTATCGAACTTGACGCGAATAAGGTGAAAACCGCCGACGGGTTCAGAATCGAGTGTCTGCACAGCGATATGCTGGAAACGAACAGCACGATGATCGACTTCGACAAAGGTCTTAAAGAAATCAGAATGTGGATGGACAGAAACGAAAACGCTTTGCCGATTATCGTCCTTGTGGAGCCGAAAGGCGGCAAAAAATTCGACCTCGAAGCCTTTGATAAATTCGACGAAATGCTGTTTGAAAACTTCGGCGAAAAACTCGTTACTCCCAAAAAACTGCTTGACGCGGCGGGCGTTTCCGACTTTGACGAATTCCGCGCGAAAAACGCTTATCCGACCGTTGAAAGTCTGAAAGGGAAAATCATTTTCCTGCTGCACGAAAAGGACAGCCTGGAAACGTACATGCAGCGCGATCCCGATATGCAAAAAAGCGCGATGAATATTGCCCTTGAATACAACACCGTCCTGAAAAAAGGCAAGGATTATTCCCGGTTCTCGTTCACCGTGATTCTGAACGATCCGACGAAACACAAAGACCGTATTTCTGAGGCGATAAACCGCGACAACTTTATGGTCAGAACGAGGCTGGACAGATACGCCGTCGTGAAAGACCACTGGTACAAAAACGGAATCGAGTCCGGCGCGAATATTTTAAGCACCGATTACACCCCGCACGCCAAGGAAAGAATAATGGAATATCCGACGAAAGGGAAGTGGACGGATACCTATTACGCAATATTGTACGAGGCGGACAAAACGGTAACCTTGCGCGGCAAATAACGAAAACGAAACGGTCGGCGACGGCCGTTTTTTCGTGCGCCCGCGACGTTGTATCGTAATATTTTGAATGATATTGAAATTTTTTGTTATTTTTGGGGTTTTCCGAAAAAAATTTTGTTACAAGAACGCTTTTCCGTAAAAAATTCGGAAAAAAATCAATAATTTCGTTTACACCGCATATAACGTATGTTAAAATCGAATAGTAAGGAAAAAGGAGATAACCGTGGATAACACCGACGTAAAAATTTTGCAGTGTCTTATGAAAAACGCTCGTGCGAATTCGTCCGAAATCGCCGAGAAGGTTAAACTGTCCACGTCCACCGTTATCGAACGCATCAAAAAACTTGAAAACTCGGGCGTTATCAAAGGCTATGCCGCGATTATCGTCCCCGAAAAACTCGGCAAAGACGTCACCGCGCTTATAAGCGTCGCAATCGACCATCCGAAGTTCAACGACGGTTTCGTCGCCGCGGTCAAGGACAACCGCCACATTGCGGAATGTCTGTATATCGCGGGGGAATTTGATTACTTTCTGAAAGTCGTCACCGACAATACGAAAACGCTTGAAAGCGTGCTGAACGAAATCAAGAGTATCCCCGGCGTTTCAAAGACGCAGACGAGCATCGTTTTAAGCAGTCCGAAGAACGAATACAGCGTCCCCATAAAGGCGAAAAAAGAAAAGTAAAATATGCGCGAAAGCGCGAAATTATAAAATAAGGGCGAAAGCCGAAAATTAAGGAGAAATAATAATGATAGTTGGTATCCCCAAGGAAATTATGCACGACGAAGCGCGTGTTGCTGCAATCCCCGACACCGTAAAGAAAATGGTCGCCGCAGGCATGACCGTTCTTTTTGAAAAAGGCGCAGGCGAAGGCTCGCACTACCATGACAAGGATTATCTTGCCGCAGGCGCAACCATTCTTGAAGATTGCGAAGAAATTTTTGCAAAATCCGACGTTATCCTGAAAGTTAAGGAACCTCTCTTCAACGAAGAAAAGGGCAAACACGAAATCGAGATGATGCACAAAGGTCAATATATTATTACGTTCATTCACCCCGCGTCTCCCGTAAACCACAAGATGGTCAAAGATATGGCGGCGGCTGGCGTTATCGGTCTTACCCTTGACGGCGTACCTCGTATCTCCCGCGCACAATCCATGGACGCTTTGTCCTCGATGAGCACCTGTGCAGGCTATAAGGGCATGCTCATGGGCGCAAACGACATCTCCAAATTCATGCCTTTGATCGGCTCGGCAGTCGGCGTTATCCAACCCGCAAACGTTCTCGTCATCGGTACCGGCGTTGCAGGTCTTCGTGCAGTCGCAACCGCAAAAGGTCTCGGCGCGAAAGTATATTCTGCCGATATCCGTCCTTCCGCAAACGAACAGGCAATGTCGCTCGGCGCGAAAATCGTCCCGACCGGCGTTCCCGAAGAAATCGCGGTACGTCGCGTAGGCGTTGTCGAATATGCAAAACGTCTTCCCGAAGAATGGCTTGAAAAAGAACGCGCTGCACTTGCAGACGCAGTCAAAAACGCCGACATCATCTTCTGCTCGGCACTCCTTCAAGGACAACTCGCTCCCACGCTCCTTACCGATGAAATGGTCGCTTCCATGAAGCCCGGCTCTGCAATTATCGATATTTCCATCGACCAGGGCGGCAACTGTGCAATCACCTCTCCCGGTATCCGCGACATCAAACACAACGTCATTATTGAAGGTATCAAGAATATCCCCGGTCAACTTCCCACCAGCTCGACCTGGCTCTTCGCATACAACATCTACAATCTGCTTGCGTTCCTCGCAAAAGACGGCAGCATTAAACTCGATATGAACGACGAAATCGTACAAAGCATTCTCGTAACGATTGACGGTGAAATCGTACATAAAGGTGCTCGCGAGGCGATGGGACTTTAAGCGCCGACATTTAGCGAATTTCTGAGTTTTTTTAAGAACCCGAGTTTTCGTGTACGCAATAGTACACTGGAAAACTCGGAACCTTAAAAGAAACGTCAGAACTTCATCTGAATCTCGCCGCTTAATGAATGTAAATTTTGATATTAACGCGATGCTGAAATCTGTTATTGAGGATTTTCAGAACATCGCAAGAAACGTCAAAATCTCATTCAAAATCTGCCGCTTAAAAGATGATATATTTGACGCCTTTAATGATACGTGGAAAACTCGGAACCTTAAAAGAAACGTCAGAACTTCATCTGAATCTCGCCGCTTAAACGGTTAAAATCCACCGCTTAAACGGCGAATATGGCGAAAACCGCTTCACAGCATTAACTTTTATCAACAAAAGGCAATCCCCTGCCTGCTTTCGGGCAGGGGGTATTTTTAATAATGATACAGGCAGGAATTTAATATGTTATCAACGTTAAACTCTGTTATTACCGGCGCGCTCGCAATGGGCAACTTCGGCCTTGAAAAAGCGATTTACTTTCAGCTGATTCTTCTTGGCGTATTCGTTGTAGCGACGCTTGTCGGTTACAAACTTATTTCAAACGTTCCGACGCTTTTGCACACCCCGCTTATGTCGGGTATGAACGCTTTGTCGGGCGTTACGGTGCTTGGCGCGTTGTCGGCAAGTGCCTCGCTTTTCAAACTCGGTACGGCGGGCATCGTGCTTTCCGCGATATTCGGTTCACTTGCAATCGCTCTTGCAATGGTCAACGTCGTCGGCGGCTTTATGGTCACCGACCGTATGCTCGGCATGATTGCGAAAAAGAAGGCGAAAGGGCAAACCGTGATTTACGCGGCGTCGGCAGTTGCGGGCGCAGGACTCCTTGCGGTAATCTGCTGCATGGACGTCATCGCAAAAGGCGCGGGCACATCGGCGCGCGATTGGGTTTACCTTGCAATGGCAATCGTATTGTCGCTTGGCGTGCTTTTGGGCATCGCGATGATGGGCAAAGTCGCTTACAGTAAAATTGGCAATCGTTTCAGTGCGATTTGCATGCTCCTTGCGATTATCCTTATTATCGTGTACGGCAACGGCACAAGCCACATTGCGGCGGTATGGACGCTCTATATCGGGCTTGCGCTCGGCACGGTTGCGGGTATTGTCCTTGCAAAGAAAGTCAAAATGATTCAGATGCCGCAAATGGTCGCTCTTCTTAACGGTCTGGGCGGCGCGGCTTCGGCAATCGTCGGCGCGTTTGCGATGCTCGGCGTAGGCACGGGCTTTGACGCGTTCTCGACAACGACGTCGGCTCTTGCGCTTGCGGTCGGTATGATTACCCTTATCGGTAGCCTTGTCGCAGCCGGCAAACTTCACAAGATTCTTCCGCAAAAACCCGTCGTTTACAAAGGACATCAGGCGATGACCGTCGGCAGCCTTTGCCTGACGCTTGCGCTTATCGTTGTCTTTGCGGCAATTGCGGCTCTTTCGGGCAGCGGCAAAATTGCTCTCGGTATCGACCTGAAAGCGTTTTGCGGAATTATGATCGCATTACTGTTCGTCATTTCGGGATTCTTCGGATACATTTTCGCGATTCGCGTAGGCGGCGCGGATATGCCCATTACGATTTCGCTGCTTAACAGCCTTTCGGGTGTTGCCGGCGCAATCGCAGGTCTTGCAATCAACGACTTGTTGCTTGTTGCGGTCGGCGGTATCGTCGGCGCGTCGGGACTTCTTCTGACGCAAATTATGTGCAAGGCAATGAACAGAAAACTCGGTGCAATCCTTCTCGGCGGCACGTCGTCCAACGACAATGCTCAAAAACCCGCCCCCGAAAAGGTCGAAGTCAAGGCGGAAGCGAAACCCGCCGAAGTGAAAAAGGAAGTCAAGGCGGAAGAAAAACCCGTTGTCAAGACGGAAATCAACTACGCCGCAACTTTGAACAACGCGAAAGAAGTCATCATCGTTCCCGGATACGGCATGGCTATCGCGCAGGCGCAACACCTTGTAAAGCAACTTGCGGATAAACTCACGGCAAACGGAACGAAAGTAAAATACGCAATCCATCCCGTCGCGGGACGTATGCCGGGGCATATGAACGTTCTTTTGTGCGAAGCCAACGTGGAGTACGAAGACTTGTTTGAAATGGACGATATCAACCCCGAGTTCAAGACGGCGGACGCAACAATAGTAATCGGCGCAAACGACGTTCTGAACCCTGCCGCAAACACTGCGGAAGGCACGCCCATTTACGGAATGCCTGTTCTGGACGTTGCGGATTGCAAAAACATCTTCATCTTCAACTATGACTTAAAACCCGGCTATGCGGGCGTAGATAACCCCATTTATACCCGCGAAAACGGCGTGCATCTGTATCTCGGCAACGCGCAGGAAACCCTGCAAAAGTTTATCGCAGATATGGATAAGCCCGTTGAAACCACGACGGAAGTCAAGGCCGAAAAGACGGAGGCAAAACCTGTCGAAGTCAAGACCGAAACCAACTACGCTGCAAGCCTTAACGGCGCAAAAGAAGTCATTATCGTTCCCGGATACGGCATGGCTATCGCGCAGGCGCAACACCTTGTAAAACAACTTGCGGATAAGCTCGCCGCGGGCGGCACGAAAGTAAAATACGCAATTCACCCCGTTGCGGGACGTATGCCCGGACACATGAACGTATTGCTTTGCGAAGCCGACGTCGACTACGAAGATTTGTACGAAATGGATGACATCAACCCCGAGTTCAAGACGGCGGACGCAACGATAGTAATCGGCGCGAACGACGTTCTGAACCCCGCCGCAAACACAGCGGAAGGCACGCCCATTTACGGAATGCCCGTACTTGACGTTGCGGATTGCAAAAATATCTTCATCTTCAACTACGACCTTAAACCCGGTTACGCCGGCGTTGACAACCCCTTGTATTCGCGCGAAAAGGGCGTTCACCTGTATCTCGGAAACGCACAGGATACCCTTCAAAAGTTTATCGCAGATATTGATAAACCGTCGGAAATAACGCTTGAAAAAGCGGAAGAAGAAAAGCCCGCAGCCGTTGAAGAAAAGGCGGAAGAAAAACCCGCTGAAAAGGTTGAAAACCCCGCAAAACTTTTGCGTGACGCGAAAGAAGTCATCATCGTTCCTGGATACGGCATGGCTATCGCGCAGGCGCAGCACCTTGTAAAACAACTTGCGGATAAACTTGTCGCAAACGGAACGAAAGTTAAATACGCAATTCACCCCGTTGCGGGACGTATGCCCGGGCACATGAACGTATTGCTTTGCGAGGCGGACGTTGATTATGAAGATTTGTACGAAATGGACGATATTAACCCCGAGTTCAAGACGGCGGACGCAACGATTGTCATCGGCGCAAACGACGTTCTGAACCCCGCCGCAAACACTGCGGAAGGCACGCCCATTTACGGAATGCCCGTACTTGACGTTGCGGATTGCAAAAACATCTTCATCTTCAACTACGACTTAAAACCCGGTTACGCCGGCGTTGACAACCCCTTGTACACTCGCGACAGCGGCGTGTATCTTTATCTCGGCAACGCGCAGGAAACGCTGCAAAAGTTCATTTCCGACATCGACGCGTAACAATCAAAACAACCGAAATCTGCCACCGTGTAATGCGGTGGCATTTTTTTCGCATAAGTTTTCCGGCTTTGCACAAACTTCGATAAGGAGGCAAATATGAATCTTTTGAAAGAAGTAATAAAAAACTGCAACGTCGGCGTTGACGCAATCGACAACATCTGGGAAAACGTCAAGGACACGAAACTGCGCGAAACCATCTGGAAACAAAAAGTCAAGATAATGGATTTGTCCGACAGGGCGTCCAAAGAACTCGGGGATGAGCCGTCCGCAAAAGACGGTACGTATCCCAACAAAATGGAAAGGGCAATGATGAAGGCCGCCGTAAAGATGAAATCGGGGCTTGACAAGTCCACGACGAACATTGCCGAAATGCTTATCGAAGGCAACAATATGGGCATTAACGACGTCGTTAAAACTTCGCATCTTTATCGTGAAGAAGACACGCCTTTTGCCGGCGAACTTATCAAACTTTACGATGCCAACGTCAAAGAGTTGCGCCGCTTTTTGTAAAAAATCAAAAAATACAAACCGCGCCGCAATACACAAAACAACGCGTTAAAGCATTGTTTTGAGCAGATAAAGCAATGATAATGTAAAATTATTATTATCTGTGCTTTCGCGCTAATGCCTTGCATTTGACACTGCGTGTCTGGTTGTTGGCTATGTCCGCTGCGTTCGATTTCCGCAAATGCAAGCGCTTGCTTCTCTCTTCACTTGCGGTCAGCGCGTAGCGGTTCAGGGCGTTAACGGACAAAATGTGACGTTAACGGGGCTGCTCGGCATAGGGCAGTTTTGAGATATATTACGAAACGACACAAAGTGTCTGCAAAGATAGACACGCTGCATAACGCAAGAAAACGCAAGCGTTTTCCGAACGCCAACCTATGGTTGGGTTCTCTGCCCCTTGAAACATCCGACAAATAAAAAGCGCACATCGTTGTGATGTGCGCTTTTTATTTGGTGGACGTTAACGGACTCGAACCGCTGACTTTCTCCACGTCAAGAAGACACTCTACCAGCTGAGTTAAACGTCCATAGCGAAGATTATATTACCACACAATTTTGATTTTGTAAACAGTTTTAAGGGGGAAAATTATTTATTTTCCGGACAAATTTTCAAGAAGTTCCGCCGCGTCGCCGACAAGTTCGACACAAGGGCGCTTTTTATAATAAGCGGCGGTGCGCGGTTCGGGCGTGGGGGAAGTGTCCGAAACGCCCAGAAGTTCCTTGCAGATAATGCTTCCGTTTTTTTCCTTGAAACCTGCCGCAAGATTCTGGACAAGCGCGTAAAGTTCCGCCTTTTCCTGTTTTGCCGAAGGATCGGAGTAACCGTATTTAAGCCCCGCGACCATAAACATACCGCTGACCGCGCCGCAGACTTCGCGCATTCTGCCCATGCCGCCGCCGAACGACGACGATATGAGAGCAAGCGTTTTTTCGTCGATTTCAAGTTCGTCGGAAAATGCAAGAAGAACCGCTTGCGCGCAGTTGTATCCGTTTTTAAAGTTTTGCATTGCTTGTTCGCGTTTTGTCATAATATCACCGAAAAAGAAGTTTAGTTTTGAAAATGATATGATAAATGCGGGTTTTTGCGATTATCAAATCAAATATATTATACAACTTTGCCGCCGTTTTGTCAATCAGGGGAAAAGCATTTAAGAAGAAGACGGCGCAAAAAAAACTAATGCGGATAAAATTTCCTTGTAATATTACTTAATATGTGCTATAATAGTATTCACTTTGAAATTTATTCAAACATTCAGGAGAGATTATGGCATACGAAATGTTGTTAAGCCCCATTAAAATCGGCAACATGCAGCTCAAAAACCGCGTGGTCATGGCACCGATGCTTATCGGTATGGGCGACTTCGACGGTAAACCCACGGAGCAACTTATGAACTATTACGTTGAACGCGCAAAGGGCGGCACCGCTCTTATCATCACGGAAATCACGCGCGTCAACGATTTTCACGGCGCGGCGGCGTTCGCGCAACTTTCGATGAGCAAAGATTCGCATATCGAACCTATGCGTAAATTCGCCGATCGCATACACGAGGCGGGCGGAAAACTTGCGGTGCAACTTCATCACCCCGGACGTCAGAATCTCGGGCTTTGCATCGGCACGATTCCTCTTCTTATCCCGTTCCAGAATATCAAATGCGTCAAAAAGCTTATTTTCAAAGTCGTGCCGAAAGTCGGGCCGAAACTTCTGGAAAAGCACTGGTGTCCGAAGGTTTATGCCCCGTCCGTTACGGAGCGCGCGAAGTTTGCCGACAGCAAGATGAAGGCTTTTTCGCATAAACAAATCGTCAACCTTGAAAAGGACTTTATCGACGCTGCCGAAAGGTTGCAAAAAGCGGGCGTCGACGCCGTTGAACTGCACGCGTCGCACGGCTATCTTATCCAGCAATTTTTAAGCCCGTACACCAACCGTCGCACCGACGAATACGGCGGAAGCCTTGAAAACCGCATGCGCTTTTTGCTGAATATTATTAAGGGCATCAAGGAGCGTTGCCCGGGTTATCCCGTTCTTGTCAGACTCACCGTGGACGAGTGCTATTCATATGTCGGAAAGCCCGGCGTCGGATACGACCTGAAAGAAGGCGTCGAAATGGCAAAACGCCTCGAAGCGGCGGGCGTCGACGCAATCGACGTATCGTCGGCGGGTTACGACACTTTCAACTACTGGCTTGAACCCACGTCTTTCCCCGTCGGTTGGAGAAAATATATGGCGGCGGAAGTCAAGAAGAACGTCAAGATTCCCGTGCTTGCCGCAAACCTTATCCGCACTCCCGAACAGGCGGAACAGCAACTTGAAGAAGGCACGCAGGACTTAATCAGTCTCGGTCGTCCGCATATTGCCGATCCGTATTTCGTCAACAAGTGCGCGTCGGGACATCCCGAAGATATCCGCCGTTGCATCTGCTGCTTATACTGCATTCAGAGCATGGAAGAGCAGGCATTCCACGGCAGTCATACGTTGTGTTCGCTCAATCCGTATCTCGGCCACGAGGGCGAAATGGACAAAATCACCGAAAAGGTCGGAAACGGCAGGCTTGTCGTAATAGTCGGCGCGGGCGTAGCGGGGCTTATGTGCGCGGAAGTTTTGTTAAGGCGCGGCTTCAACGTCACGATTGTCGAAAAAGAAGCGGTTGCGGGCGGACAGCTCAACCTTGCGGACAAAGGTCCCGGCAAAGACAAAATCGCGTGGGCAACGGAAGACCTTATGACGTCGGTAACAAAACTCGGCGTGAATATTAAATTCAATACGGAAGCGACCGTCGAAATGCTGAAAGAGATGAATCCTTACGCGGTCGTTATCGCAACGGGCGGCGTAGCGATTAAGCCGAAGTCCATAAAAGGCATCGACAACAATAACGTTTGCACGTCAACCGAGATTTTGTCGGGCGCGGTCAAGCTTGAAAACAAACAGGTCGTCGTCGCCGGCAGCGGTATGACGGGGCTTGAAACGTCGGAATATCTGTGCAAAGACGGTAATCACGTTACCGTGGTCGAGGGCAAAAACCAAATCGCGCCCGGTATGTGGTTCCAGCACGTTGACGACGCAATGCAAAAACTTTCAAAGTACGACACCAGATTCGTTACCGGCAAGATGCTTGTCGAAATCAACGAAAAAGGCGTGGTCGTCGAAGATACGAAAACCAAAAACAGAAGCGAAATTCCTTGCGACAACGTCGTAATCAGTCTGGGCGTAAGAAGCGACAACAAACTTTACAAAGACGCGAAAGATATGTTTGAAAGAATTTACGTCATCGGCGACGCCGATAAGACGGGACGTATCGCAAGCGCAACGAAGGAAGCGTTTGAAACCGCTTTGAAAATCAAATAAGAAGTATGCTTGATAAGTTCAAAATCGGTCATTTCACCGACGAAACAAACGGAACGGGGGTTACCGCGATTATTTGCGAAGACGGCGCAGTCGGCGGCGTCAGCGTCCGCGGCGCAGCGCCCGCAACGCGCGAAACCGACCTGCTTTCGCCCGAAAAAACCGTCGAAAAGGTAAACGCGGTCGTGCTGTCGGGCGGCAGTGCGTTCGGGCTGGAAGCGTCATGCGGCGTTATGCAGTATCTTTCGGAACAGGGCAAAGGCTTTAAGGTCGGGAAACAAGTCGTGCCCATTGTCGTCGGTGCGTCGATTTTTGACCTTGAATACAAGAACTTTGCGTTTCCCGATAAGGCGGCGGGATACAGTGCCGCGAAAAACGCCAAAGCAAACGATTTTTCTTCCGGCAATATCGGCGCGGGGACGGGCGCGACCGTCGGCAAACTTTTGGGTATGGAATGTGCCGCAAAGGCGGGGCTCGGCGTTGCAAGCGTGACGATCAACGGCGCGGAAGTCGCGGTTATATCGGTCGTGAACGCATTGGGCGACGTCGTGGACAACGGCAAAATCATTGCGGGCATCAAATCCCCCGACGGAAGTTTCCTGGACAGCCTGAAAGTTTTCACGGCGGGCGCGGTCGGACAACACGGCGCAAACACCACAATAGGGTGCGTCCTTACGAACGCGAAAATCACGAAAGTTCAGGCAAACCGCCTGGCGGACCTTGCACACGACGGGCTTGCGCGGGCAATTTCCCCATCGCATACGAACTTTGACGGCGACGCATATTTCGCGCTTGCCTCAAACGAAAAAAGTATCGAGTTCAATATCCTTACCGCGCTTGTGCCGCAACTTACCGAAAAGTCGATACACGCGGCGGTTACGGGACAAAGTAACTTGACGCAAAAGAAAACGGATAAACTTATCTTCGGCATTTTCCAGAAAATGTGGAAGTAACGAGAAGGTACTATGGCTGAATTTGAAAAAATCTTAATCGAATTCTTCACGGGGGACGGTATGACGATTGCGCGTACCGTCGCCGTGTTTATTTTCGGGTTGCTTGCGGTGAAGCTCATACTGCTTATCGTGAACAAACTTTCGGTGCGCGCGCACATCGACAAAACCATTTCAAGTTTCGTGTTGTCGGTCGTGGGCGTTTTGCTTTATTTCGGCTTATTGTTGCTGACGGGCAAATCGGCGGGGATTTCGACGGCGAGTTTCGTCGCGCTTATTTCGGCTGCCGGGCTTGCGATATCCCTTGCGCTCAAAGACAGTTTAAGCAACCTTGCAAACGGATTTATCATTCTCGGAAGCAAGCCTTTCGTCGTGGGCGATTACGTTGCGGTAAACGGCGTTGAAGGCACGGTGAAATCAATCGGGTTTTTCAATACGAAACTTGTGACCTACGACAATCAGATAATCACTTTGCCCAACTCCTCGCTTATCGGCAGCGGCGTGGTGAATTACAGTACGAATCCGACGAGAAGGGTTGTTTGCAGACTGCGCTTTTCATACGACGAGGACGTCGAAAAGGTCAGAAAGATTATGCTTGACGTCGCTCGCGGCAGGAATGAGATTTTGTCGTCGCCAGGGCCGAGCGTGGTCGTTGAAGACTACACCGACAGCGCGATTTTAATCACGCTTCGCTGCTGGGTGCCTACCGAGTATTACTGGGACGCGCTTTACATTCTGAACGAAGAAATTGTCAAGTCTTTGAAAGAAAACGGCGTTGCCGTCACGACGAATAAACTTGCCGTAAAGGTTGTCGGAGATAACAAACAATGAAAAAACGCACTTTAATTATCATATTTTTACTGTTAACGTTGCTTATTGCGTTTTCGACGTCGGGCGTTGCGTATGCGGCGGACGGCGCGGCGAACGAAACGAATACGGAAGTCAAGTTTTCGGACGACGATTTAATCAAGCTTATCGCAACGTACTGCGCGTTCGGTCTGTCGATTATCGTCGGAATTCCGCTTATCAAAACCGTCAACAGAAGGAAGAAACAAGGCTACGTCAACAGCCTTGCGGAAGAAACCGAGTACGTCGCAAAACAGGTGCGCGCGCTTTACGAAAGTCGCGACAAGGAAAAGTCAAAAAGAGAAGTTTTGAAGTTTTCGATTAAGGTTACTGCGGTTGCCGACCACGCGCTGACGACTTACACCGAAAAGCAAATACAAGGTTATTACGAACTGTACGAAGGCTTGTCCGACATCAACGCAAAACTTCTTGCGCTTGAAAAAGTCAAGGATGACAAGGAAGAGTACGACAAGGAATTTTTGCTTATCGTCGACGCCGCCGAAAGCGTCGCGGAAAAGGCTAAACTCCTTAAACAAAATGCAGAAATCATTGAAAGGTACAACAAATGATTGACATCGAAAGGCTGAATTATCTGGCAAAAAAATCCAAAATCGAAGGGCTTACCGACGAAGAAAAAGCCGAGCAAGCCGCAATTCGCCGCGAGTATATCGACAGCGTAAAGGCGTCGTTGAAAGCGCAACTCGACAACACCTATATCGTTGACGAAAACGGCGAAAAACACAAAGTTCAACCAAAGAAAAAACAATGAGCAACGACATTAAGGACGTAACGTACGAAATCGAGGACAGGTATCTTAGCCCCTACGCGTTCAAAAGCCGCGACACGGCGGGAAGGGTTATTCCTGTCGAAGAGTGCAAAATCCGCACGGAATTTCAGCGCGACCGCGATAGAATCATTCACTGCAAAGCGTTCAGGCGGCTGAAACACAAGACGCAGGTTTTCCTGTCGCCCGAAGGCGATCATTACAGAACGCGCCTTACGCACACCCTCGAAGTGTCGCAAATCGCAAGGACGGTCGGGCGCGCGATAAGGCTCAACGAAGACCTTATCGAAGCGATCGCAATGGGACACGACCTCGGGCATACCCCGTTCGGACATGCCGGGGAGCGCACACTGAACGAATTGACGAACGGGCATTTTTCGCACAACGAACAAAGCGTACGCGTCTGCGAAGTGTTGGAAAAACTCAATCTCACGGCGGAAGTGCTGGACGGAATCAGGGAACACCGCATCGACGGCAATCCGAAAACGCTGGAAGGGAAAGTCGTGGGATACGCCGACCGCATCGCCTACGTCAATCACGATATCGACGACGGCATACGCGCCGGGCTTATCGCGGAAGAAAGCCTGCCCGAAGAATGTATAAGCGTTCTCGGTCGCACCCACCGCGACAGAATCAACAATCTTGTATATAATCTCGTCGAGAACAGCGCGGGCAAACCGTATATCACGCTGTCGGACGAGTTCGAGCGTGCGCTTGACGGGCTGCGCTCTTATATGTTCGCAAACCTTTATACTCAGTCGGAAGCGAAGTATGAAGAAGTGAAAGCAAAACGACTTATCGAAAGCCTTTTCGATTATTTCGTAAAAAACCCCGACGAACTTCCCGACCTTTACAAAAATCTGTTGTCGGAATACGGCGTGCAGACCGTAGTGTGCGATTATATCGCCGCAATGAGCGACCGCTACGCCGTCAAAGTTTTCTCGGACATCTATATTCCGAAAGGCTGGCAAGAAAAATCGCGCGAGTTTTAGGAATTATCGATTTTTTGACGAATAATAAATTGTAAACGTTTTGAGCGTTTGAGGTTATATGTTTCAGAAAGAAGGCTATCCTTTGGACTGGTTACAGGAATTAAAGGAAAAAAACAACATAGTCGAAGTTATCTCGCGGTACGTGCAGTTGCAGCAAAAGGGCGGCAAATTCTGGTGTTGCTGTCCGTTTCACCATGAAAAAACCGCGTCGATGTGCGTCAACGAAGACGGACAGTTTTATCATTGCTTCGGCTGCGGAGAATCGGGCGACGTCATCACCTTTATAATGAAGATGGAAGGCATGACTTTCCCGGAAGCGGTTGCCTTTCTTGCGGAGCGCGCGGGTATGCAAGTCCCCACGCCCGTCGGTTTTCAAAGTAATGCGGAATCCAGACAAAAACGCGACAGATTGTATGAAATCCTGACTCTCACCGCCAAATTTTATTACAAATCCCTTATGAGCGACGAGGGGAAAGACGCGCGGACGTACCTTGAAAAACGCGGCGTCGATAAAAATCTTATGACAAGGTTCGGGCTCGGCTTTTCGCCAAGTTACGACGGCGTAATAAAGTACCTGAAAGAGCAGGGTTTTTCCGAAGCCGAAATGCTCGACTGCGGCGTTGCGTGGCAAAGCGACAAATCAAAAAGAGTTTTCGACGCGCTGCAAGGCAGAATGATCGTGCCGATTTTCGATATGCGCGGCAGAGTCGTCGCATTCAGCGGACGAGCCGTCACAAAAGAGTTTTCGGGCGGGAAGTACGTGAATTACCGCAACACGAAAGTCTTTGAAAAAGGCAAGGTTCTGTACGCCGCGAACTTTGTGAAAAAGGAAAAACAAAAGGTTGCCATCGACAGAGTAATCGTCGTCGAAGGATATATGGACGTCATCTCCCTTGCAAAGTACGGCTTCAACAACGCCATTGCGGGAATGGGTACGGCGTTCACGCCCGAGCAGGCGCGCGCACTTCGCACGTTGTCAGAAAACGTCTGCGTGTGCTACGACGGCGACGCTGCGGGACAACACGCAACCGTCAGGAATCTTGAAATCCTTAATAAGGAAGGGCTGAATCTTAAAGTCGTGTCGATTCCCGAAAACGGAATGGACCCCGACGATTACGTCAAAAAGTACGGTCACGCCGGTTTTGAAAAACTTCTGGACAACGCCGTGCCTTACGTCGAATTTGTGCTGTCGGTCATCGAGAAGGACAACGACCTGTCAACGAATACGGGGCGCGCAAAGTACGTCAACGAGGCTCTTGCTTTCATAAAGACTTTGCCCGAAACGACAGGACGCGACGTTTACCTTGAAATTGTGCACGATAAAAGCCGTGTTGCGATGAATATATTGCGCGACGGACTTGTGAACGAAATTTCCGAAGTCGTGTTTTCGGAGCCGCAAATCCAAAAAACCGAACTTCCCGTAAGTCTTGAAGCGGCGCGGTTTGTGTTGAACAAAATGGCGTCGGGCGCGGACTTTGCAAAACCCGACGACGTCATCTCCCGCGACGTGTTCGGCGACAACGAAGTGCATAAGCTCGTGTACGACTACGTCAAAGAAAAAACGGAAGCCGGCGAAAAACCGCAGGCGCACATGCTGTATTCTTTGTCGCAGGACGAGGAAGTCGCAAACGTATTGAATTCCGTGAAAGAATTCCACGACGAAACCAAGCTCATAAAGTATTACCGCGACAGCGTGAAACTCTTAAACTTAAACTACGTCAACTACCGCATCAAAACGCTTTCGCAAAGTTTCGACGCATGCCCCGACGCGTCCGAAAGACGTCGGATTCTCACCGACCTTTCGGTTTATCAGAACATGCTGAAATCACTTAAATAAGAAAAAACGCAACTCGCTTGCGATAAATATTTTTACCGTAAAAGAACTTGCATACATAAGGAGGTCTTAATGGAAAACAGGGAAGCCTTATTAAAGGCCGAAACCGACAAACTGATTGAAGAAGGCAAAAAGAAAGGCTCTTTAACTCAGGAAGAAATAATGTCAAAGCTTGAAAAGATTGACGCAACCGCAGACGAAATGGAGGACGTCTTTAAGACAATCGAAGCCGTCGTTCAGGTTGGGGAAACCGAAGATAACTTTGACAAGATTATGGCGGAAGGCAGTCTTGACGACTCCGTCAAAATGTATCTGAAAGACATCGGCCGCGTGCCGCTTTTGTCCGCCGAACGCGAGGTCGAACTTGCAAAACGCATGGAAGAAGGCGACGAGGAAGCAAAACGCATATTAAGCGAAGCCAACCTTCGTCTTGTCGTGTCGATTGCAAAGCGTTACGTCGGCAGAGGTATGCAGTTCCTTGACCTTATTCAGGAAGGCAACCTCGGGCTTATGAAAGCCGTCGAAAAATTCGATTACAGAAAGGGGTTCAAATTCTCGACCTACGCGACGTGGTGGATAAGACAATCCATTACCCGCGCGATCGCCGATCAGGCAAGGACGATTCGTATCCCCGTGCATATGGTCGAAACCATAAACAAGCAGGTGCGCGCGACGCGTCAGCTTTTGCAAAAACTCGGCCGTGAACCCAGCCCCGAAGAAATTGCGGAGTTTATCGGCTCCACGCCCGAGCGCGTGCGCGAAATCCAAAAAATAGCACAGGATCCCGTGTCGCTCGAAACGCCTATCGGTGAGGAAGAAGACAGCCATCTCGGCGATTTTATCGAAGACAGCAACGCCGCAGCCCCCGCGGAAGTCGCGGAAGCGAACATGCTGCGCGAACAGCTTATAAGCGTTTTAAGCACGCTTACTCCGCGCGAAGAAAAGGTGTTAAGACTTCGTTACGGCATCGACGACAGCCATCCGAGAACGCTTGAAGAAGTCGGAAAAGAGTTCAACGTAACGCGTGAACGTATCCGCCAGATCGAAGCGAAGGCTTTAAGAAAACTGCGCCACCCGAACCGCATCAAAAAGCTGAAAGATTATACCTAAAAATGTTGACGCTTGACGAAAGATTAAGTGCCGTCGTGAAGGAGCTGGAACTTGGCGATAAGGTTGCGGACATCGGCTGCGACCACGGCAAAATCGCAAATTCCGCCGTGCAAATCACAAAAAATCTCGCTTATGCCGTCGATATCAGCGCGGAATGTCTGATGAAGGCGCGGACGCTTTCAAAGGAACTTTTGCAGGAAGACGACGTGATTTGCCTTGTCGGCGACGGGCTTAATCCCGTGAAAGATAAAGACGTCGATACCATCGTTATTGCCGGTATGGGCGCGCACGAAATCGTGAAAATTTTAAGCGACTCGGACAAGCGATACGAGAAGTACATTCTCGTCCCGCATCAGCACGCCGACGTTCTGAGAGCCTTTTTGCAGGAAAACGGCTTTTTCGTGAAAAAGGACGGCGTCGTGAAAAGCGGCAACAAGTTTTATCCCGTCATCGTCGCGGAAGGAATCGGATATACGCGCTACACGCCGTTTGAAACCTATTTCGGAAAGGACGAAACGGAAGACCTTGCGGAATTTATAGGTATGCGTAAAAAAGTCCTGAAAATGCTTGCGTCCCGCGCGAAAGGCGAATCGCTGGAAAAAATCCTTGCCGAAACGAGAGAGATCGAAGAATATGAAAATCAAAGAAATAATCGCTGAAATCGAAAGAGTCGCGCCGCTTGACACGGCGTTGCCGTACGATAACCCCGGGCTTATTGTCGGAGACGACGAGAAAGAATGCACGGGCGTGCTTCTAACGGTCGATGCGACGTACTGCGCGCTTAAAGAAGCCGCAAGCGATGGCTGCAACCTTATTATTTCGCATCACCCGATAATCTTTACTCCGAGAAAGAGTTTTTTGACGAAAGATTATAAATGCGACGTAATTGCTTCGGCATACGTGTCGGGCACGGCGATTTACGCCGCCCACACGAATATTGACGGATTTCACGACAATATGGCGGTACGCACGCTGAAAGCAATCGGCGCGAAAAACGTAACGACGTTGTTCGATAACGGATTCGGCGCGCAAGGCGACGTCGATATGAAATTTTCGGAAATTAAGGAAAAAGTCAAAAAACTTTTGTGCGACGACACGATTTTCACGGTCGGCGACGAAAACAAGAAGATTAAAAAAGTCGCGATGATAAACGGCGCGGGCGGCGACGACGAATGTTTCTCCCGTGCAAGAGAAGTCGGCGCGGATTTGTATATTTCCGGCGAGTTTAAGCATCATATCCTGCTGGAAGCAAAGGAAACGAATTACGCTTTAATGTCCGTAGGACATTATGCAAGCGAAATGTGTTTTAATGACGTTCTTAATGACATATTAAAGTGTCACTTTGACACAATCAAAATTGTAAAATATTATGAAGGAAATCCCTTTAACGGCTGATTTCCGCGAGGTGTATATATGAAATTTGACAGTATGCTCGAATACCAGAAAATCGATTCGGAACTTGTGAAGATTGAAAGAGAACTCAACAACAGTACCGAAAAAGAAAAGGCAAGCGCCCTGAACGCAAAAATCAAGACTGCGGGCGACAATATGGCAAAATTCCAGAGCGAAGCGGACGAACTTAATCTGAACGCCGAAAAACTTGCGGCAAACGTCGGTAAGTACGAATCCGAAGTGAAAGAAATCGCGGACTCCATCTCCGACGTTCAGGACGAACAGGAAATCGAATATTACGAAAAGGTTCTTGCGGGGCTTTCCGAAGACGTCAACAAACTGCTACGGGAACTGCAAAGAGTGTCTGCCCGTATCGATCAGGTGAAAGATAACAGCGACAATCTTACCCGTCAGGCGGTGCAGCTCAACGAGCAATACAAAGTCGCGCTGCAAAGTTATCAAGGCTTGAAACTCAAATTGCAAAACGAAGGTCGCCCCGTGATGGAAAAACTGAAAGCGGTTGAGAAAAACATAGATCCTAAATTCATTCTGATGTACAAGCGGTGCAGGGCGGCAAGAAAACTCCCGGCATTCGTGGAATACGCCGGCGACGGAAGTTGCTACTGCGGAATGAACCTTCCCAACGACTGCATCGGAAAACTGAAAGAAGACGGCGACTTTGTTGAATGCCCGAACTGCGGCCGCATCGTAATCCTTAATAAATAAAAAACCGACATATAACTTACAGGAGAAAGACCATGGAAAAAAAGTTGTTCAACGATATAAACGTTTATAACGTGAATGCCGAAAAGCGTAACGGCGCGGGTTTTCCGTACGACGACGAAGGCAACAAAAAAATAGTATCGCTTAACGGCAAATGGAAATTCAAGTACGCGAAAAAAATCGCGGATATCCCCGAAAACTACTATGCGGCGGACTACGACGTGTCGAATTTCGACGAAATAACCGTGCCGTCCAACTGGCAGATCGAAGGGTACGGCAGACCGCAATATCTCAATATCCGTTACCCGCACGCGCTTGAAACGAAAATCAAAAGCAAGATTCCGCACGTAAAGGAAGACGAGGCTCCGGCAGGGTTATATGTCCTTGATTTCGAGTGCCAAAAAAACGACGACGATAACGTTCTTATCAATTTCGGCGGTATCGAAAGCGCGGGCGAAGTTTACGTCAACGGCAACTTCGTCGGGTACAGCGAAGACTCGTTCGACTATCAGGAATACGACATTACCGACTTCGTAAAAGACGGCGTAAACCGCCTTGCGGTGACGGTTTATCAGTTCTCGACGGGCAGTTACCTTGAAGATCAGGACATGTGGAGAATGAGCGGTATTTTCCGCGACGTTTTCCTTGTATATCGTCCGAAGAAATTCATTTCCGATATCTTTAACTATTCGGAATTCACCAATAAAGACGGTGTTATGTTCTTTCGCGCGGAAATCTCGATGCGTGCGGAACGCGCCGATTTCAGCGGCGGCAGGCTTGTCGTGATGCTTCGCGACGCCGACAGGCAGGAAGTTTTTAAGGACATTGTTGTCATTCCCGAAATCAAAAACGGCGGAAGTTACAAGGTCGACTTTTTGAAAGAAGTCCGCGACGTAACGCTTTGGGAAATGGAAAATCCTTATCTTTACGAAGTGGACTATATCCTTTACGAAGACGGCGAAGACACCGTGATGGCGGACAGAAGAAAACTTATGTTCGGTTTCAGAACGGTGGAAATCACGGGCTATAATCCCGAAACAAACCGCGGTCCGTTCATTATGCTTAACGGCAAACCTTTGAAAATCCGCGGCGTAAACCGTCACGAATTCGATCCCGAACATGGCAGATACGTCTCGCGCGAGTTCAATGAAAACGACATCATCCTTTGCCGCAAAAACAACATCACGGCAATCCGCACGAGCCACTATCCCGACAGCCGCGACTTTTACGAACTTTGCGACAAATACGGCATCATCGTAATGAGCGAATGTAACCTGGAAACGCACGGTCTTGCGTCCAGAATCCCGGGCTCTGACAAACGCTGGGAAGGGCACGTCGTTTACCGTATGCGTAACATGGTAGACTCTTACAAAAACCATCCCTCGGTCATCTTCTGGTCGCTCGGAAACGAGGCGGGCTACGGCCAAAACTTCGTAAAAATGCGTGAAGCCGCGCTTGAAATCGACAAAACGCGCCCCATTCATTACAATCCCGACACCGACTTCCGCTCGTCCAACGTTCTGAGCGATATGTACACCCGTCAGGAAAAAATGAGACGCATCGGCGAATGTAAAAAACCTTATACTCACTGCGTGGCGTTGTGGTCGCCGACGGGCAAGGTCTTTAAGCCCAAGGATTACCGCGACAAACCTTTCGTACTTTGCGAATACGCACACGCGATGAACAACAGCCTCGGAAACTTCAACGATTACTGGAAAGAGTTTTTGAGATACGACAGACTCGCAGGCGGGTTTATCTGGGACTTTGCGGATCAGAGCATCAAAAAGGTTGAAAACGACGGCACGGTCAAATGGACGCAGGGCGGCGACTTCGGCGACGTACCCAACGACGGCAACTTTGTCTTCAACGGTATCGTTCAGCCCGACAGAACCCCGCAACCCGCGCTGTTTGAAGTGAAAAAGGTATATCAACTTGTCGATTTTTCGACAAAGGGCGACAACCTTATTATTAAAAACCGCCACAGAATAACCCCGCTCGACGACAGATTCAAGCTGTCGATGAGAATTCTGAGAGAAGGCAAATTCGTGGAAAAGGTCAAACTCGATTTGCCCGAAATCAAGCCGCTCAGCACGGGCGAAATCAATATTAAAAAGTATATCAAAAACCGCGAAAACGAACTTTCGATCGTGGTGGAACTCAGCCTTGCGGAAGATACGTTCTTTGCGCCGGCGGGGCATATCGTCGCGTACGAGCAGATTTTATATAATCCGAAAAAGGGCAAGGCAGTCGATATGACCGTCAAACCCGTTTACGAAAACAACAAGGACGAAGTGCGCGTTTATACCGAAGAATTCGACGCCGCAATCGACAAGAAAACGGGCGGACTCAACTTCTTCACGAAAGACAACGCGCCGCTTCTGCACGAGCCGATCAAACCCAACTTCTGGCGCGCGATAACCGACAACGATTACCTGCCGCAAGTCCCCGCGTTCGTAAGGGCGATTATGGGCAAGTGGTATTACAAAAAAGCCACGAAACGCCTGAAAGTCGGCAGGATTAAGGTCAAGGAACAAAACGGCTCGATCAAGGTCGAAGTGCATTGGATAAGCACAAGACTGGGGCTGAAAACGACCTATAAATTCGACGGCGTGGGCAACGTTATCGTCCAGATGTCGGTGCGCGGACGCGCTTACGGATTGCCGAGATACGGCTTCGTGACCGAACTCAACGAAGGCTACGACAAGATGCGTTTTTACGGAAAAGGTCCGTTTGAAAACTATTGCGACCGTGGCGACGCGGCGATTCTCGGCGTGTACGAAGGCGCGGTGGAAGAGTTCGAACACGGCTATCTCACCCCGCAGGAATGCAGCAACCACACCGAAATGAGATGGCTTGAAGTGTGCGGCGAAGACAAGCCGACGCTGCAAATCAAATATGTCGGAAAACCCTTTGAAGCAAGCGTCAACGAGTATAGTATCGAACAGTTGGAAAATACCACACACAGGCATTTATTGCAAAAAACCGGACGTTTAACTGTCACTTTTGACGGAAAACAACGCGGCGTAGGCGGCGACGTACCTGCCTTTGCATGCACTAAACCGAGATACAAAATCTATCCCGTCGTGAAGCATTCGTTCAGCGTGCAGCTCTCTTTCAAAAAGTAAAAAGTCATTGAAATCATAATCGTCAAAAAGCCCTCGCTCAGTCGGGGGTTTTTATTTTTAAGGTATTTTTTAATTAATTGTAATACTTTTGTAATGCGCTAAACGACCGAAAACGTTTGTCAAAACCGAACGCGTATGGTAAAATGCAAGCGATATAATATTAAAAGGATTATATCGTTGCTTTACGCACACTATAACAAATACGAAAGGTGCAAAATGAAAATGAAATTCAAAAAGAATAAACACGAACAAGAAGCCTTTGAAACTTCCGAACAACTTATGGAAGACACCGCGGCGGAAGAACTTGAAACTCAAGACGCACGCGAACCCGAAATTCTTGCCGACGTAAGCGCGTCCGACGACACGGAAGTCCACAAAAGACTTGGCGATTTTTCAAACGAAAACACCGTCATCGAAGGCGCGCCCCCGATGCTTAAAATCGACCACCTTAAAAAAAGGTACGCCAACAGCGAGGTATATTCCGTAAAAGATTTGTCGCTGGAACTGAAACCCGGCGAAGTTTTCGGATTTCTGGGCAAGAACGGCGCGGGCAAATCCACGACCATAAAATGTCTGACCGGCATACTTCCGTTTGAAGAAGGCAAAATCACGATTTGCGGATACGATATCGTGAAAGAGCCGATGCAGGCGAAAATGAACATGGGCTACGTCCCCGACAACCACAGCGTTTACGAACGTCTGACGGGCAGGGAATACGTAAACTACGTCGCCGACCTTTACCGCGTGCCGAAAGCCGACCGCGAAGAAAGGCTCAACATGTTTCTGGACTTATTCAGACTTCGTTTTGCCGTCGATCGTCAGATCAAGTCGTACAGCCACGGCATGAAGCAGAAGATTTGTATCATCGCCGCGCTTATTTACGAGCCGAAACTCTGGGTGCTGGACGAGCCGATGATGGGACTCGACCCGCAATCCACGGCGGAAATTTTAAGTTATATGCGTGAACACGTCCGCAAGGGCAACACGGTATTTTTCAGCAGCCACAACCTCGATATGGTTGCGAAGGTCTGCAACAGAGTCGCGATAATCAACGACGGCATTTTGCACTGCGTCATCGACTTGTCCGATCCCGCAAACCGCGAAACCCTTGAAAAACGATTCTTTGAAATCTCGTCCACCGAGGAAGAAAGGAGGGCGTGGAATGTCTGATAAAATCAACAAGGAAGCGCTTGCCGCGCATCGGGAAAAGGTGCGCGACGATTGGTTTACCATACGCGCGCTTTTGAAAATAGATATGAAATCCCGCTTCGGATACGGCACGCGTATCGGCGCGGGCAACGTCGGGAAATGGATATTCAATTTAATTATGTCCGGCCTGATGTATGCAATAATCGTATTTTTGATTTTGCTTTTCACGCAGATGTTCGTCGCGCGTCCCGGACTTCGCGACAGTTACATCGTCATCGTGTCGATGGCGTCGATAATACTGCAATTTTTCATTTGCACCGCAACGCTCATCAAGGCGCTTTATTACAGCGGCGACAACGAAATATTGCTGCGATTCCCCGTGAACGGCACGCAGATTTTCATTGCGAAGTCGATATTCGTATTCATCAGCAACTTTTTGATTACGATGGGGATTCTTCTGCCGTTTTACATCTGTTACGGCGTTATTCTGCAAAAGGCGGGCGCACTCGGAAGGCCGCCTGAGGTTTTCTATCCCGTGGCGATACTCACGACGTTTTTAAGCAGTTTCCTGCCGTTCTTCCTGGCGAACATCGTGGCAATCCCCGTGATGAAGTTAATCAACCTTATCAAAAACAAATACGGCATCGTATTGTGCGTTACGATCCTTGTGGTCGTGGGCATATTCGTCGCGTACATGCAACTGCTGAAATCGCTTGTCGGTTTTTACATCGAAAAGGACATGGCGTTGTTCAGCCCGGAAGTCATGGGCAGAATCGGGAAGTTTGCGGCAGGCGCGTTCCCGTTCAACCTTTACGCGAACATGCTTTTGGGACACCACCCGTATATTAACCTTATTTACGTCCTGCTGCTTACGACGGGCGTCGGGCTTATTGCGATGCTCATCGTCAAAAAGTGGTATTTCAGCACGATTCTGGACGGCATCGAAAATCAGCGCGCTTCTTTCACGAAACGCACCTCGGACAATCCCCTTCCGCCGTTCCTGTCGTATATGCGCCGTGATTTTTACGGGATTTTAAGAAGTTTCAATTACAGCTTCCAATATCTCGTTATGGCGGCGGCAGCGCCCGTTATGGTATATTACTGCAACGCGCTTGCGGGTTCTGTCGGCAGCAACAGCGTCGGCAACAACATTCTGCCCGGCATATCGCTTATGGTCATTACGATTTTCGTAACGGTCATCGTGTCGTTCTCGTCAACGGCGATAAGCAGGGAAGGCGGATGCTTTTATCATACGAAGATTATTCCTTTGCCGTACTGGAAGCAGGTGCTTGCAAAATTCCTTTTGTATTCGGGCGTAGCAACGCTTTCGATTATCCTTTGCTGCATCGCCGTAAGCGGCGCGAAGTTCGTATCGCCCGTAGACGCGGTTATGATATTCTTTATCGCGGAGTTTTCAAACATTGCGTTGACGAGTCTTTGCATGTGGTTCGATACCAAATCGCCCACGTTCAACTTCATGGGCGACGGCGAGCTTGTCTCGGCAAACAAAAACGTTGCCATCGCGCTTGCTCTCGGGCTTGTGTTTGCGGTGTTGTACGGTTTGTTTACGATGATCGGCGGGTTCCTGCCCACGTTTGCGGGAATACCCATCAAACACGGCGCAAAGTCGATTATGGGGCTTTTGCTCATCGTGTCGGGCGTTGCGGCGGCACTGGGGCTTGTGCTTCTTTTCGTAAAACTTAACAAACGCTATAATAAACTTTATCAATAAAATGACGATAAAACGAAAATACTGTATGTTTCGTATATTCCTTGCGGCAGACGAAAGGTTCTTTGCCGCTGAAAAAAAGTAGGAGACGCCGATGAAAAAAGTACTGATAGGATTATTACTGATAATTCCTATGGCAATCGTTGCGGCTGTTGTTCTTGTTACAAACGTGGTTCTGATCACGCCCGATATTACGGTTGCGAGCATTGCAATCGTTGACCCCGATTTTTATCAGGACGTTGACAGCGTTTCGCTGTATTTTGACCGCCCCGGCATGCAATATCAACTTGCCGCGCTGGTCCTTCCCAAAAAAGCAACGAATAAAAAAGTCCATTGGAGCATTGAAAACTCGGTATCGTACGATCCCGAGTACGAAGGCGATATTGCAACCGTCGACGATAACGGCAACGTTACCATAAACTGGACGGGCACGTTCGACGTTGTCGCAAAAACCGACGACGGCGGCAAAACCGACAGGTGCCGCTTTGAGATTAAAAGCGACGTCGCAAGGTCGGCTTACATCGTTTATAAAGACGCGAAACAACTCGACGGAATGCCCGGCATCGACATCACGACGGACGAAATAATCCGCCTTGAAGCGTGTGCGCATCCCATCGACGTGGATCTTGAATACGTCATTTGGGAGTCGAGCGACAAGAACGTTCTTTCGGTTGACGCAAACGGCGTTGTCGTGCCGCAGGGCGCGGGAACGGCAACCGTCACCATGAAACTCAAATCCAAAGATTTCGTGTCGGGAAGCGAGAAGCGCGTTGCGCCCGAAATCGTCCGCACGGTTCAGATTACGGTGCGCGGCGGAGTGTTCCCGACGGCTTTGAAATACGTTCATACCGACAGCGTTTCGCTTTCGTCGATAGGTGCGGTAGGAAGCACGCTCGTTAAATCGCAAAACGCGACGCTTGAATCCGACGCAATCGTGTTCAGCGGAAAAACGGGTTACGCCGTCCTTGAAAAGGGCGGAAAAACGATGACGTTACGCAAGGTCGAAAGCGAAACTTCGATTGTTTTCGAAAACGCCGACGTTATTGAAAACAGTACCGTTATCGTCGGGAAAGTCCCGTATAAACTCAACGCGATATTTGCCGCAAGCGGCGAAAAAGCAAGCGGCGCGCGTTATTATTCGTCAAACACCGACGTTGCGACAATCGACGAAAAAACGGGGTTAATCACTGCGATTTCAAGCGGTGAAGTCACGTTTACCGCAGAATTTGGCGAAGAAAGAATTTCAATCGATCTTCACGTGAGAAAACCCGTCATATACTTTATGCTGGAAAAAGACGCCCCGCAAGGTATCGCGGACGAGTGCGTTTACGGCAACATGTATTTTGAATATTCGGGCGAAGAAATGACAGGTCGGCTTGTGCCGTTCAGACAAATCAAAGTCGTTGCGCCCGAAGACCTTACGGGCAGTGAAAACCTGAACCGTTTCAAATGGTCGGTAGTAAGCGACGGCGATATTGCGACGATTGACGAAAACGGAGTGATTACTTTTTCGGAATTTGAAAAAGGCGTACGCAAAAACGTGAAAGTCATTGCCGAGGCAATGGACAGCCCGTATGCCGGCGACAGCATCAGAAGGGAGTATAACTTCACCGTGATGTACGGCGTTAACGTTGAAACCGCCGATGAACTCACGAAAGCCGTCAACGAAGAAATCGACGGAAAGAAGTACGAAGTGTTCCTGAGAAACGATATTACCATTCGCTCCATCAGATATACCGAGCAGGACACCTCAAAACTCAACGTTTCAAGCTCTGACAAAGGCGATGAAACCAGAACGTGGTTCAACGCTCCGCTCACGCTCACGACAAGCCTTTACGGCAACGGCTATACCATTGACTGGAAGCACAAAGACTTTGACAAAGCAACCGACAAAGCAAACATTATGGGTTCCAACATTTTTATGCTGAAAGGGCAGGAAGACAAAAATGCACCGCGCGTATTGTTGAGAAACGTCAAGGTCAAGTCGTCGGAACTCCCCAAAGAAAATTCGTTTGCAAGCAACGACTTTGTGGGAATCGGCGTGCAAACTATGGGCAACGTACACGTGCAATACTGCGTCATCGAAAACGCAATGTACTGCATGCGCATCGGCGGATACGATAATCAAGAAAAAGCCGTTGAAAAGGGCGATTTTGCCGAAACGCTTATCGAAGGCACGATTATGAGCAACAGCAGCAAATTCACCTGCTTCTCCTGGTGCGTTTACAAGAACCAGAGAGTCGTGATGAAAAACTGCGTATACGGTCAGGCGGCTTCCCCGTCCGTCGGATTTTCCAGCGGCGACGACAACGAAGAGCATACCTGCAATCTCGACATTCAGGGAATACTGAGAATTTACAACTGGAAACAGGACATCGACCTTGACCTTGTCGGCAGAATCACGAGCAACGAAGCAATCGACAATCTTTTGAAAGAGGTTATCCAAAAAGGATTGAGCGGGAAACGCTATGAACATCTTTTTGTCAAAGACTCCGGCGTAAGATATATGCACTGCGGAATGTTGTTCAGCGGACTTACTTACGAAAACCGCGTAACCGTAACGGGCGCGCTTGAAGAAAACGGATTCGACCACGAAGAAATTCAGATCAGTGAGCTTGTGGAAGAAGTCAACAAGGTCTTGGCAAGCACGCTCAAAGGCAAGCTCAATCCCGTGACGTTTTACGGATACACCGACGAAAGCAAAACGCCCGTAAAACACAATTCAAATCTCGTTCACTCGCAGGGGTTGTACAAACTGCTTCGCGGAGAATAAACAACGATTGAACTTTGCAACCGCCGTATTTACGGCGGTTTTCTTTTTCGTTCTTGACAAGCGCGCTTTATGATAGTTATAATAATGTGTATAAGAACTATCAGAGGTGTTTTATGAAAGGTCTTGCATTGGAAGGCGGCGGCGTAAAAGGCGCGTATCACATCGGCGTTATGACCGCCCTTCGCGAAATGGGGCTTGCCGATTTTGACGGCTACGTCGGCACGAGTATCGGCGCGATCAACGCTGCTATGTTCTGCGCCGGCGACTGGGAAAAAACCCTGGAACTTTGGGACAATATCAATATGCAGAACGTCCTTGATATGGACGAACTGTCGATAAAGGAACTGATGCAGGGACAATTCAACGCGCAGCTTATCGGCAACGTCGGGAAGCTTTTGAGAAACTTTGGCATGTTCGTCGATACGACGGCGGACAAAATGCGCGCCTTTCTGAAACAATATATCGACGAAAAGGCAATCAGAAAAAGTGATAAAGACTTCGGACTTGTGACCTATTCCGTGCCCGATTTCGCGCCGCATTACATGATGAAAGAAGATATCCCCAAAGGGCAGATTTACGATTACGTAATGGCGTCGTCGGCGTACCCCGCATTCAAATGGCAAAAAATCGAAGGAAAGGAAAACAAGTGGTTTATCGACGGCGGCGTTTACGACAATATGCCCGTGAAAATGCTGGTCGACAAAGGCTACGACGAAATCGTCGCAATCCGCACGAATATCAAAAAATACCGCGCGTACCGCGACGTCGACTTAAAAGGCGCGAAACTTCTGGTGTTTACCCCCAGCGAAAAGCTCGATTACGCCGTAAACTTCACGAAAGAAAATATCGACAGATTCAAGGAAATGGGCTATTACGAGGCAAAGCGCACAATTCTGGGCTTGCCGAGTTTCAGATTCTGCGTGCGCGCCGTCGACGATCAGGCGTTTTCCGACTTTATGCACGGCATCGACAGAAAAGCCATCGAAGAAGTCGTCACCCTTGCGAAACTTAAAGTGCATAAGTCGCAGGACGCGAATATCGAGGACGTCATCGACACGCTGCGCGATATGCTTAAACTGTCGTCGAAGTCTTCGGACTTGCAGGTGTTTGAAAACTTTCTGGAAGTTTTCGCCGTGTATTTCAACGTCGACCGCTTCCGCTTTTACGATATCGACGAGTTTTACGACGCCGTTTTCTCCGCCGCGAAAAAAGCCGCAAAGGGCATTAAAGGCGGCATAGACGAGGTCATCAAAAACGACAGGGGTATCAAAAACGAATTAAAGGAAATATTCATAGCGTTTTATAAGTGCTATCACTCGCCAAAACGCCTTAATAAATAATGGAAAAACTTTTACTTCTCGACAGCAACAGCCTTTTGCACCGCGCGTATTACGCGCTTCCCGGTCTTACCGACAGCAAAGGAAACCCAACAGGCGCGATCTTCGGATTCGTGTCCATGCTCGCGCGGCTTATCAAGGAAGAAAAACCGACGCATATCGCGGCTGCGTTTGACCTGAAAGCGCCGACGTTCAGACATAATATGTATGCGGGCTACAAGGCAACCAGAAAACCCATGCCCGAAGAACTTGTGAAACAAGTGCCCGTCCTTAAAAAACTTATCGGCGACCTTGGGATAAAAATCGTGGAACTTGAAGGCTACGAGGCGGACGATATTATCGGCACGCTTGCAAAAAGGTTTTCGTGTCCGACGGATATCGTCACGGGCGACCGCGACAGCCTGCAACTTATCGACGACACCACCAACGTGCTTTTCACGAAAAGGGGAATCACCGATGTCGTGAGATACGACAAGGAAAGGCTTTGTGATGACGGCTTCGAAACGCCGTCTGCGATTATCGACTACAAGGCTCTTCGCGGCGACGCGTCCGACAATATCCCCGGGATTCCGGGCATCGGCGAAAAGACCGCGATGGAACTTCTCAAAACCTACGGTACAATGGAAAACGTCCTCTCTCACGCCGACGAAATCAAAGGGAAACTCGGTGAAAAAATCAGGGACGGAAAAGATATGGCGCGGCTTTCTTATACGCTTGCGACAATAAATACCGCCGTGCCGATTGATATCGGAATGTCGGATATTACGTTTTCGTATCCGCTTTCAAAGAGTGCGAAAAACGCGCTTATCGCGCTGGAATTCACATCGCTTACAAAGCGTTTCGCGTTTACCGACGAAGAAGTAAAATCCGACGAAAACGACACTTCACAGGTCAAAATCGAATATACAACCGTTGAAATTGACAACATCGACGATTTGAAGAGGTTGTTTGACGACAATAAAGGAAAGCCGTTTGCGCTTAACGCAGGGGCGGATGTCGACGTTGCGTTTTCTGCCGACAGGCTATATGTGATCAAACAAAATTACGACCTTTTCGGCGGTATGACGATGGACGACGTACTGAAAGAAATCGCGCCGCATTTGACAAGCGAGTGCGTCGTATCCGACCTGAAAAAACTTTTGCATCTTTTCAAGGACGCAGGCGTCGAAACGTCGGTAACGCCAAAGGACGTGGGGCTTCTTGCATATCTCGTTTTCGGCGGAAGAAGTTTCAAGGATATCGTTACTCTTGCCGCCGCGGCAAACGTTTCGGGCGACTCGGTTACGGCGTTCTTCGCAATCTGCGACTACCTTGAAAAGGAACTTGAAAGCAAGGATCTTTCGTCGCTGTATCACGATATCGAACTGCCGCTTGAACGGGTTTTGTTCGATATGGAATGTGCGGGCGTGAAAGTCGACGTCGGGGTTTTGGAAGAACTTCGGAAAAAATACGAGGACGAAATCGAAACGCTCACCGCAAAGATTTACTCGCACGCCGGCGAAACTTTCAATATAAATTCGCCGAAACAACTTACGGTGATATTGTTTGACAAACTCGGGCTGAAACCGTCCAAAAAGAACAAGACGGGGCTTTCCGTCAACGTGGACGTACTTGAAAAACTTTACGAAGAGCACCCGATTATCCCGCTTATTCTAAGATACCGTCAGATTTCCAAACTGTTGTCGACTTACGTGCTGGGGCTTGAAAAGGCGGTGTCGTCCGACGGGCGCGTGCATACAGAATACAAGCAGACTCTGACGAACACGGGCAGGCTGTCTTCGACCGAGCCGAACCTTCAAAATATCCCGACTCGCACTGTCGAGGGCAAGGAAATCCGCCGTGCGTTCGTCGCGGAAAAGGGCAAAGTGCTGATTTCCGCCGACTATTCGCAAATCGAACTTCGTCTTATGGCGCACATGAGCGGCGACGAAAACCTCATACGGGCGTACAACGAAAGCCGCGATATTCACGCCTCGACCGCTGCGGAGATTTACGGCGTCGATATTGCCGACGTAACGGACGAAATGCGCCGCAACGCAAAAGCGGTTAATTTCGGAATAATTTACGGAATAAGCGACTTCGGACTCGCGCAAAACCTGTCGATTAGGGTTGCCGATGCGAAAAAGTATATCGAACGGTATTTCAGGACTTATCCGAAGGTCAAAGAGTTTATGGACGGGCAGGTCGAATTCGCAAAAGAGCACGGCTTTGTAAGAACACTTTTCAACCGCATACGTCTTATGCCGGAACTTTCGTCAAGTAACTACGCAGTGAGAGAGTTCGGCAAGCGCGCCGCAATGAACTTCCCGTTGCAAGGTTCCGCCGCCGACATTATAAAAATCGCAATGCTGAAAACGGCGAAAAACCTTGAAGGAACAAGTGCGAAACTTCTTTTGCAGGTTCACGACGAACTTATCGCGGAAGCCGACGAAAACGAAAAGGACAAGGTTGAAAAAATCCTGAGAGAAAGCATGGAAACCGCGGTAAAACTCAGCATCCCCCTTACGGTCGGCGTCGCAAGCGGCAAAAGCTGGTACGAGGCGTAATATGAAAGTTGCGGTAACGGGCGGCATAGGCGCAGGTAAAAGCGAATTTATGCGCGCCGTGAAAGAACTTGGGATAAGGACGTATTCCGCCGACGAAATCAATGCGGAACTTTTGCGCGACAAAGGATATATCGAAAAACTTTCGGAGGCTTTTCCGCTTGCCGTGAAAGACGGAAAGGTCGATAAGGCTGCTCTTCGCGAAGAAGTGTTTTCAAACGAGAAGAAACGCAAAACGCTCAACGCGCTCGCGCATCCCGAAATACGGCGGAAAATCGAAGAAATCACGGGTGACGCCGTCATTGAAGTGCCGCTTTTGTTTGAAAGCGGAATGACGGATTTGTTTGACAGAGTAATCGTCGTGACCGCCGGTGAAGACGCGAGAATAAACCGCATCGTTTCGACAAGGAACATATCAAAAGACCTTGCGAAAAACATAATAAAAAACCAAGCCACGGACGACGAAAGAATTAAGCGGGCGGACTACGTCGCGATAAACGACGGCACCCGAAAAGATTTATACGAACAAGCGAAAAACATTATAAAAAGGATTTTTGAATAATATGGAAAACGTTCTTGACATTCTCGGCGGCGTGAAAGACTACGCCCATCGCGGCTGTTTCGACAAGACTTTGCCCGAAAATTCGCTCACTGCAATCCGCATTGCGGCGGACAAAGGGCTGGGGCTTGAAATCGACGTGCATCTGACAAAGGACAACAAACTCGTCGTGTTTCACGACCACACGTTAAAGCGTATGTGCGGAGTAAACGGCATTGTCGAAGAAATGACGGAAAGTCAGCTGACCGCGCTTAAACTCAAAAACACTTCGCACACGATTCCGACGCTGAAAGACGTACTTGCGGCGGTTGACGGGCGCACCCCGATATTAATTGAGTTGAAGTGCCGAAACAACGAAATCGCACTTTGTGACGCACTGATTGATGAGTTAAAGTCCTATAACGGCAAATATATGTACATAGGCTTCAACGAAAAGGCGGCAAAGTATTTTAAGGATAAGGGGTATACGATTGCGCTCTCGTGCTTTAAGCCGAAGACGCCGAAACTCGATTTCAAACCCGATTTTCTGCTTTGCAATATTCTGGGGATTCCGCGCAGCAAGAAAAAACGCGCGAAATATCCGCCGTTCATATCCTGGACAATCGAAACCGAGCGCGGCAGGAAAAAATCGGAAGAAACGTCGGTCGCGACCATTTACAACACGGCAAACTTCAATTTTTGAAAATAAAAAAGATAAGAGGTAAAATTATGCAAAACATCACAAACGGCATTCTGGACGTAACGGTCAACGAAAACGGCAGCCTTCTCGACAGCGTGAAATATCGCGGCGAGGAATATCTCTGGCAGGGCAGCGAGAAATCGTGGAAATCGAAAGACATCGTCATCTTCCCCTTCGTCGCGCGCCTTAAAGACGGCTGGTATACCGTCGACGGAAAACGCTACGAAATGAAAAATCACGGGCTTGCCCGCTACAACGTTTTCACGGCGGAAAGCAACACCGGCGACACGCTCGTCATGGACTTTAAATCGACGGAAGAAACCAAAAAACAATATCCGTTCGATTTCGATTTCAAGGTGAAATACGCGCTTGTCGAAAACAGTATGAAAATCACGTACACCGTCGTAAACACCGGCGACGTCGATATGCCTTTCGGGCTCGGCACGCACTTCGGGTGGGCGCTTGTCGGCGACGAAACCGACGATACCTGCGACGTATCCGGCAACTTTGCGATTATCGACACCGATAAACCCATCGAAGAATATGAATTCGACGACGATCTGCACCTTGTCAAGGGCGAGAAAAAGTCGGAGTTTACCAACAAAATCCCCCTGGTGAAATCGACCTTTATCCACGATGCGGTCGTCACGAAAAACAACGCGAAAAAAGTAACCCTTCTGCGTCGCGACGGCAAGAAAATCACGTTCGACATCGGCAACGTTCCCGTGCTTGCGATATGGTCCAACAATAAAATGGGCAAATACGCCTGCATCGAAGCGTGGTGGGGACTTCCCGACACCGTCGATTGCGACAGGGAACTGAAAAACAAATTCCTTATCAACACTCTCCCCGCGGGAAAGACGTTCGAATATGAAGTAACCGTTACGTTTTAATAACTAAACGGCGTTTATTATTGAAATTTTCAAAGACGCGTGCTACAATTTAACGGTAGCGCGCGTTTTCGCGCAAAGGAGTATTTATGCAAAGAATGAAAGTTTCGGAAATTCCTTATGAAAGAGCGGACGCCGAAAAGGTATGCGGCGTCATTGATAAAGCGGTTGAAAAAATCAACGCGGCGAAGTCCGTCGACGACGTGCTGGAAGCAAGAGAACTCGTGAACGACGCTTTGCGCGATTTTTATACGGAGTCGTCGCTTGCGAACGCCCGTTTCACGCTTAATACCAAGGACGAGTTTTACAGCGCCGAAAAGGACTATTACGACGAGAAAATGCCCGTGGTGCAGGTGAGTTATCTGAAATACGCCGACGCGATTTTAAGCAGTAAGTTTTTGGACGAACTCAAAACAAAAATAAATCCCGTCATCATTAAACAATTCGAGTTGCAGAAAAAAGCGGTGAGCGACGCAATCGTTCCCGAAATGCAAAAAGACAACGCGCTTGTTACGGAATACTCAAAGTTTGTGTCGGAATGCACTTATAACTTCCGCGGCAAGGATATTACGCTTGGCGAACTTCGCAAATTCGCACAGGACAGCGACCGCGCAACCAGAAAAGAAGCGTACGTCGCACTTGGAAAGACGCTGGAAAAACACAGCGATTTTCTGGACGACGTCTTTGACAGAATGGTCAAAAACCGCGACCTTATGGCAAAGAAAATGGGATACAAGAACTACGTCGAGTTGGGCTATTACAACATGGGCAGGCTTTGCTATGACGAAAAAATGGTAAAGGTTTTCCGTGAAAACGTCTTAAAGGACATCGTGCCCGTCGTGACGCGTCTGAAAAAGCAGGTTGCGGAAAAACTCGGCATCGACCACATGCGTTTATACGACAACGACACGTATTTTCAGGAAGATCCGAAACCCGCTCTCGACGAGCGCGGCATACTGAAAGCAGGGCAGGAAATGTACAAGGATATGAGCCCCGAAACCGGCGCGTTTATGGATATGATGATGGATACCGACGCGTTCGACGTGTTCACGCGCGAAGGCAAATGGACGGGCGGATATATGACGAGTTTTGATAAGTATCACCAGCCGTTCATCTTCGCAAACTTCAACGGAACGACCGCCGACGTCGACGTCGTAACGCACGAGGCCGGACACGCTTTTGCGTATTATATGTCGGAACCCGTCGTGCCGTACGAACTTGGTCTCGGCGCAATGGAAACGGCGGAAACACACAGCATGTCAATGGAGTTTTTCGCCTGGAAATATATTGATATGTTTTTCGGCAAAGATGCAAATAAGTACCGTTATAAGCACCTTTTCGACGCTTTAACCTTCATTCCGTACGGAACGATAGTGGATTACTTCCAACATATCGTATACGAAAATCCCGATATGACGCCTAAGGAACGCGACGACGTCTGGCTGAAACTTGAAAAAGAATTCCGCCCGTGGATGGACGCCGACGACGTGCCGTATCTTTCAAAAGGTACAAGATGGCAATACCAGAATCACATTTTCGAAAGCCCGTTTTATTACATCGATTACTGCCTTGCTCAGACCGTCGCGATAGAGTTTCTGGAAGAATCGCAAAAGGATTACGACAAGGCGTTCAAGGCGTATCTTGCACATGCGACGCGCGGCGGCTCGTACGTCTTCACCGATCTTGTTCGCCTTGCGGGGCTGAAATCTCCGTTTGAAGAAGGCGCGCTTAAAGAAGTCGCAAAGACGTCCGAAAACATTCTTTCGTCGCTTCAAAAAACCTTTTAATTTTTAAGGGGATAATAAATTATGAAAAAAACAAAAGTCAGGACAAGTAAAATTCTGTTGTGGGTTGTGTCGGCGGCGCTCGTCGCGATACTGTCGGTGTCGCTTGCCTTTATGGGCGTTGCGCTCAACCGCACGAAAAACCTTTATAAAACCGATTTTTCAGACCTTACCGGGCTCGCAAGCAAAACCGTGTTGTTCATCGGCGACGGTATGGGCGAAAACCATATTAAAACGACGGAAACGTATTACGGCGAAAAGGCTTTTATGCGCTCGCTCGGGGCAGACGGGTTCGTAACGACGTTTTCAAACAACGTCGGGATTCCCACGGACAGTGCGGCAGCCGGAAGCGCGCTCGCAACCGGACAAAAATTCAATAACGGCGAAGTCGCGCGCCACGGCGGAAATAACGTCAAAAGCGTCGCAGAGTACGCCAAGGAGAAAGGGCTCGGCGTGGGTATCGTGACGACGGACAAACTTTACGGCGCGACGCCGGCGTCGTTTTCGTCGCACGCAAACAACAGGGGCGACACTTCCGAAATAATTAAAGGGCAGATTAACGACGTCGTGGATTTGTATCTCGGCGCGGGAAAAGACGAATACACGAAATATAAATCGCAGTTTGAAAGCAAAGGCTTTACGTTCGCAACAAGCTTTAACGACGTCGCCGGAAGCGTTTTGAGCAATAAATTGATTATGCCGTTTTCGTCGCTTCCGTCGGAAGACGGCACCGCCGATACGCCTACGCTCGAAATGTGCACCGAGTTCGCGCTGAAATTTATGGAAGCCCGCTTCCCGGGCGGATATTTTCTGATGATCGAGGGCGCGCATATCGACAAGAAAAGCCACAAAAACGATATTATCCCGATGACAAAGTACCTTAAAAGCTTCGACAACTCCATTAAAATCGCATACGACAGGCTAAAAGACCTCGACAGCGCGATTATCGTCACCGCCGACCACGAAACGGGCGGGCTGAAATACAAGGACGGCGAAACCAAAGACGATATCAAAAACAGCCTTTATACCACGAAAACGCATACGGGCACCAACGTGAAATACTTCATTTTCGTGAAAGGATTGTCCGCGGACGAGCTGAAAGCGATTATTCCCGAGAAAATCGACAACACCGACGTAAACCGCATCGCACGCGCTCTTCTCGCCGCATAAACATAAATGGTTTCAAATACTTGACTTTATGCGGTTTTTAAGATATTATTTTATCCGTTGTGCGGACATGGCGGAATTGGCAGACGCGTAAGATTCAGGTTCTTATGGTCGCAAGGCTGTGCAGGTTCAAGTCCTGTTGTCCGCACCAAAGCAAACAAAAACGAACCGAAATTATTCGGTTCGTTTTTTCATATCTTGGTTTGCGACAGGACTTGTGACAATGCAGTGCATTGTCTGCACACTCCGTGTGCCCCTGCGCGCTGTGCATCTGGCGCAACGCTTTGCAAGTAAACTTGCTCGCTTATGCTATTACGCTCGCTTCGCTCACTACAAGTCCTGTTGTCCGCACCAAAAAAGACAATCCGAAAGGGTTGTCTTTTTTCATGCGACAGCGGACTTGAAACAAAACTACGTTTTGTCGGCAAACTGCACTGCGTTTGTTTGCCCCTGCACGCAGCAGACATGGCCAACGAAGGAATGTATAGATTAAAGGATTGAATAATTTGTAAGGATATGCTATAATATGTTAGACTTTATATGTACTTATGAGGGGAAATGATATGTCATTACTAATAGGGTTAATTGTAGCGGCCGTTATCGTTGGTGGCGGAGGAGTTGCTATTTTTCTGATAGCAAGGCGTAAGAAACAAAAACAAAAATAATATTGAAATAAGACCAATCACAAATACGGTAATGCCGGTAGTGATTGGGCGATAATTTATACTAAACAAAAAAGAATAACACAGTATAGTGAATAATAGGAGATAAATATGGGATTTTTTGAAAATACACGAAAGCCACAAGGTTTCGGCGGAAAAATAATGGTGAAAATGATGAACAGCGGTCATAGTAAGTTGGCAAAGTGGGGCTTTACTAAAATTTGCGCAAAGTCGAACGCCAAAGTATTGGATATCGGCTGTGGAGGTGGGGCAAATATTGCCAACTGGCTAACAAAATGTACAAACGGACACGTGACGGGAATAGACTATTCTAAGGTCAGTGTAGAGGAATCGAAAAAACTAAACGAAATCGCAATCAAGCAAGGCAAGTGTGATATCGTTTATGGCGACGTATCGTCTATGCCGTTTGAAAACGAGGCTTTTGATTGTGTTTCTGCTTTTGAGACGGTATATTTTTGGACAGACCTCGAAAAATGCTTTGCCGAAGTAAACCGTGTTATGAAAAGCGGCGGTACGTTCCTTATTTGCAACGAGAGTGACGGAACAAATTCCGCAGATGAAAAATGGGCAAAAAAAATAGGCGGAATGAAAATTTACAACGAAGAGCAGTTACATACCGCACTGGAAAAGACGGGGTTCTGCAATATTAAAAGTTATGCAAATGCTAAAAAACATTGGTTATGTATCGTTGCGAACAAATAAATGTTTAGGATAACTAAGTAAAGTAATTATTAACTATTACTGTGCAAGAATTTGTAGCTATTTCGTACTATAAAGCCAAAGCAAAAAAAACGAACCGAATAATTTCGGTTCGTTTTTTCATATCTTGGTTTGCGACAGGACTTGTGACAATGCAAGGCAAGGTTGTTTCAATAAAGCGACGGGCGTAAAAAAATCATAATCAATATTTTTTGGGATCGTTTGTTCTTGCTAAAAGAAAATCTATGCTGACACCATAGAAATCGGCAAGAATTATAAGAGTTTCGGTAGGCGGAATGCGCTCGCCACACTCGAATTTTGATAACAAGGCTTGTTCGATGCCTGTTGCGATTTGCAATTGTATTTGCGTCAGTCCGCGATTCTTTCTTAAAAATTTCAGATTATTTTCCATAATGACATTTTGTCATATTATTCCTTGACAAAATATGACAACTTGTCATATTATTAATTTATCAAATAAAAAAAGTTTTTTTGATGGGGGGGGTGTTAATCATAAACAGAAGAATTTCAAAATTCAAATTTTTGGGATTTGTTTTAGCCTTCTTGGTTTTGTCGTTAGCAATATTACTGACCGCGTGTAACAATAATTCCACTGAAAATATTGGAATTGAAAATAAAGTGTTTAGTTCCGAGGGTATTCTTTTTTCATATGATTTTAAAACCAGATCTTATGTAGTCACCGGGTATATAGGTAGTGCAAAATATGTTGTGATTCCGTCAATGTATCAATCGCGAAAAGTAACAGGTATAAACACGGATGCCTTTTTTGGATGTACCGGAATTATTGAAATAAAAATTGAAGAAGGAATAGAACATATAGGTTGGCAAGCATTTAGAGCTTGTACCGACCTTACGAGCATTACAATCCCCGGCAGTGTGACGAGCATCGGCGATGCTTTTGACAGCTGCTTTAATTTGGAGAGCGTAACAATCGGCAAAGGCATGACGGAGATAGGCTTAACTACATTTACAGGACGTTCGATTAAGAGTGTTTACTATACTGGAGACATTGCGGGCTGGTGTGGAATAGACGGACTTGGCGCTTTGATGGTGCACTCTCCTTCTCTTTATATCGGTGGCAAAAAAATAACGGACAAAATAATTATTCCCGACGGTGTTACGAGCATCAGCGGTGCTGCCTTCCGTAATTGCAAAGAACTTACGAGCATCACAATCCCCGACAGCGTGACGAGCATCGGCGATTTTGCCTTCTCTAACACTGGCTGGTACAACAATCAACCGGATGGGATGGTGTATGCTGGTAAGGTTGCATACAAATATAAAGGAACTATGTCCGCCAATACGTCTATAACAATAAAAGACGGAACTCTAGGGATCGGCGGTTTTGCCTTCTCTAATTGCAAAGAACTTACGAACGTAACGATCCCCAACAGCGTAAAAAGTATATGCGATGGTGTTTTTTATAATTGTACAGGACTTAGAAGTGTGACAATCCCCAACAGTGTGACGAGTATCGGGAAATGGGCCTTCCATAATTGCAGTAGTTTGGCGAGCATAACAATCCCGGATAGCGTGACGAGCATCGGCTATTATGCTTTCCGTGGTTGCAGCAGTTTGACGAGCATAACAATCCCCGACAGCGTGACGAGTATCGGGGAAAGGACCTTCTATAATTGCAGCAGCTTGACGAGCATAATAATCCCCGACAGCGTGGAAAGTATATGGAATAGTGCTTTTTATAATTGTACAGGGCTTACGAGTGTGACAATCGGCAGTGGTGTGAGATTTATTGCTCATGATGTCTTTCGTTATTGTGAAAACCTAAATACAGTGTATAATAAATCATCATTGTCAATCAAAGCAGGAAGTTCTTCCAACGGATATGTTGCATACTACGCAAAGAATGTTTATAACGTAAGAGACTAGTAAATTAACAAAAAAAGAAGAATAATTTGTGTTGAGGAAACTAATTGTTTTCTTAATTAAAGAAAATAAAAAAAAGGAGGCAAGTTTTATGGGAACAATAGATTTAGAAAAGAATACACACGGTATTGCATTGACGATTGAGAACTTGATGACCAAATATGTCAACAGTGAGAAATTATGTGGTAGAGGGGGTGTGTTGGACGCTGACTTTATTGAAGACTATCCATATATTGCGATTATGTGTTCGCTGTTTTATGTCGCAGGGAACGATCCTGACAGGTGCGATGATTATATCAATGAATTTATGGAAACTGTTCCGATTGATCATTATTACAAAATGACTATCGCTGAAATACTTAACGCCAACGGCGCAACTCAAACTTATGGTGGCACAGAATATATCGGTTGCAAAGATGGCAAAGATGTGATTTCAGATATGATATCATTTATAAAAGATAGATTTGATAAATAGTAATAACAACTATAAGCATTAAGCAAAAATGACGATAGCAGCGCTATCGTCATTTTTATTGTTGAAAATTTTCGAATAGTTTGGTATACTATTGACAATTTGTTTAACATTACGCACGCTATGCACACAGCATAGAGTTTAATGTGAGCCTAATTGATATAAGGGATGAAAATGAGAAAGATCGAGAGCGAATACGAAATCGATAAACAGAAAAGGAAACAACGACTTGTCAGGAACGAGTTTTTGTATAACGGGGAAAGCGTCGGCGTATACGATATGCCGCTCATAAGAAAGCAGGATATCGACGTTGAGAAAATACAACTTCTTTGCTATGCGGACGCAAGAAACGACGACGAAAAAAACAAGGATAAGGCCATTCATTTTTTCACGTACGACTGGAAATTCGGAAAGGTTTATGACAATCCCGACGAAGAACTTGAAAAACTCGGGCAATATTATGCTTTATTCAGCCCGGATTTCAGCGTTTTTACGAATATGCCGCTTGCGCTTCAAATCGAAAGCGTATTCAAAAATCGCTGGTGCGGGGCGTTCTGGCAAAGCAAAGGACTCAGGGTAATTCCGACGGTATCGTGGGGCGATGAAAGGTCGTTTGACTTTTGTTTTGACGGCATCGAAGAAGGCTCGGCGGTTGTGGTATGCACGTATTGCCGGGAGAATTGCGAAGAAGATTTTATGCTCGGCTACAACGAGATGATGAAAAGAATCAAACCGAGCGTTGTTTTGTGCTACGACGAACCGTTTCCCGCAATGACGGGCAATATCAAGGAATTTTTACCGACCGCCTACGAATGGACGAAAAATCTGAACTACAAAGATTTGGCGCAGTTCAAATGGGAGAAGCGCAACAGAAACGTTTCGGGGCTTGATGCAAAAAAATTCAAGTTTTTCAAATACGACGATCCTTACAAAAAAGACGAAATCGTGAAGTGTCCGGTGTGCGGCTGCGTCGCGTTGCAGGACAGGTACGGCAACGGCGAGTGTGAAAACTGCGGATGGAAATTTGAAAAGGACGCGGATATTCTGGAAAAACAATGGGGAATAAGTTATCCCATGCTGGTTTCGACGACAACCGCAAAAAAACAATATGAACAAGGATTGCCGTTCAAAGCGACTTTTGACGAGTTCGTGAACGGGCTGTACTTTTACAGCGAAATGCTTTTTACCTATGAAAACGTATCATACGAAGTGTTTCTGAAAGGGAGCAAAACGGTGGTGTTTTGCTCGGAAGATATGCAGCAGGAGTATGGTTCAAGGGAGGAGTTTGAAGCAAAGGCGAACATCGACGGAGTGCTTTTGAAAGACCTTTGGGCGGATGTGAGTTTCGCGGGATTTATGTACTGCGGATAACGAGTGCGTGTCGCGGGCAATATCCGTATCCCGACAAAAAACAATGTTTAACACTCAAAAAAAGACCGATAAAACGTCGGTCTTTTGTTTTTGCGGTTTGGGGGAATGTGATTAATTTTCGTCGGTGAAAATCTTTTTCTGCTTTTTGAAAGATGTTTTGAACGTAAGGAACGAGAACTCGTTTTTCATATTTTTGAAACTTTCGGGTTTTGCCTTAAACCAGATAAGCCCGACGATCGATACCGCGACAACGGCGATGCCGATGCCCGACAGCGCGCCCAGAAAATCGATTGCGACGTCCGGCCAGGTTGCGTATCGTCCGCTTGTGAAAACGGGCAGTTGGAACATTTCCGAAATGCCTGCGACGACAAACGCCGAAAGTAAGGAAAGGGGCAGCGACACCCATCTCGGCTTAATAAGCAGGAAGAACGTGCCGAACAATCCGAACCCCAACACAAGGAAAAGCGAGAAGTGCCCGAGCCCTTTTCGTATAAGCGTGTGGAAGGTGTCGAAAACGGACACGGTAATCGTCTTTTCGACGGTAAGGTCGGGGCGACCGACGTACGTTGCGCGCACGGTGACTTTGCCCGATTTGTCGGACGTAAACACGCCGTTTTCGTCGATTGAGCCTTCGCCTTTGACGACTTCCCATTTCACGTTTTTCGTGACATTGCCGCCCGTATAAGCGGTGAGATCGATTTTGCCGCCTTTGACGCATCTGTCGGGGGCGACGACGGTAAGCCCGTCCACGACGTCGGGCACGGTGACGTGCAGCGTTGCCGTTATTGTATTGTCGTAAATTGAAAAGTACGTAATCGTGGCGGTGCCCGGTTTATATGCGTGCAGGTGCGTTGTGTCTGTGCTGACGACGTTTGTATCGGACGATTTGCTGATTATGTTTGACGGCGCGCCTTCGCTTTCGTTTTCTGCATGGAAGTCGAGTTGGCTTGTGATGACCAGGTGTTCGTCTTTTTTCATTGTAAGGCTGAACGAGCCGTCGTCGTTTTTTGTGATGCGTTTACTATCAAAAATGAATCCAGTGGCTTCCGGTTTCGAGCCTTTCTCGATTCTGATTTTTTGAGAAACGGTTTTATCGCCCAGTTTTATTTCAAGAATTAAATAATCACCGTCCGTTGTTTTTAACGGATAAAACCACTGCTTTGCGGGAAGGAAAAAGATCTTGCCGTCGTTATTAAACTTTGTTCCGTCAATCAGAATTTCTGTTTCGATAGTAGAGACGCCGTAACCGTTGTATTCGTCGTCGGTGACAGCCAGCACCGACAGTTTGTATTCTTCGCAGGTTTTAAGCGTGATTATCCCGTCTTTATCGGCATCTACTAAGTCTTTGCCAAGATAGATTTCTGTTTTTATTCCTTTGACGTTGTCGGGGTTGATGCCTTCGTTGTATATTTTTAAATCGTACAACACGTTGTCGGGGTTGTCTTTCGACTTAATAACCACCCTGTGATAGCCCCATTTGGAAAGCGTGACTTCGCCGTTTTCTTCGACATTTATGTAATTTTCGGGCTCGTCAAAACCGCGCTCGAAGTAAAGTTTTGAAGTGTCGGCGTTTTCCGGAAGACACTTGACGCCAAGTTCCAGAACGTCGCCCGTATAATAATGATTGACGTCGGTCAGGACTTTGCCGTCGCGCCTGACGCTTTTGACAAAATATCCGGTAACGGCGGAAACAGGGGGCGCGGGCTCATCGGATTTCATTGCCGACTGAATGTTGTCGGACACCTTCACCGACTGAATCGCGCTTTTATCGCCGGGCGTCAACGCCTCGCCCCAGATAAAAAGGGTGAGCGCAATCGTACAAAAAAGGGCTGTTAGCGCAAGCGCGCGAAGCCCTTTGAAATATTTGCGTTGACTTGTAGTTTCCACAAAATCCCCCGTCCCGAAATTATTTATCGGATTTATTGTATGCCTTCACGGATTTGTCCAGCATCTCTTTGGTAATTTTCGAGTTGCAGTACGGACAAACGCCGACGTCGTTGATAAGCTCGAACTTCGCGTTGCAGAAAGGGCAGTGGACGAGGTTGAGCGTCCCCGCGCGTTCCGCCTCCATCATTTCGTAATCCTTGTCGCGCATTGTGGTTTTGTCGATGATTCTTTCGTTGTCGAGGACGAGATAACCGTCAAGATAACCTTTTTGCACCATCGTTTTGACGTCGTTTGCCACGACTTCGGGATTCCTGTTGTGGACTTCCGCAAGCATTTTCACGCTTTTGATGCCGTCGCCGACAATCTGCGCCTTAAGACGCGAGAAATATTTAAGCTGGCCGAAATGAATCCATACCATCGGCGCGCCGTAAAAGCCCATAACGATAAGGATAATGCCGACGATGCCCATCGCGCGGAAAGACTGACCTTTCGTAAAACCGATGACGGTCATCGCGATTCCCAAAGGGAAACCGACCGAAAGGAAAATCGCCCATAAAAGAGTCCTTCTTGTTTTTATATCGATTTTGTTCATACCTGCCTCTTAAATCGTGTCTTTGAGCCCCAAAAGATAGTCGGAAGATACGCTGAACACTTTCGCAACCGCGACGATGTAACTTGCCTTAGGCTCGTTTACGCCGTTTTCCCAGAACGAAATTGTGCTTTTCGTAACGCCGATTTTTTTTGCGAGCTGGTCGCTCGTCATGCCTGCGTCGATGCGCAGATCCTTTAATCTTTCAGAAAAAGCCGATATATTCATATTATACACCTCGTATAGAATATTGTAAAGAATTCAAAACCAATATAAGCATCAATTTAGAATTCAAAACGATACTAAAAGGCGTTGAAACGAGAATGCAAAACGCTTAAAGCGGCGCGTAACGGTTGGCGTTTTTGAAAAAGTATGATAAAATTGACGATATGAAAGTTGCGGATACTTATCTTGCCGAAATTACCGACTTCGGACTTGACGGCAAAGGGTTTTCAAAAATCGAAGATATTGCGGTGTTTACGCCGTACACGGCGGCGGGCGACCTTGCGAAAATCAAAATCAAAAAGGTTTACAAAGGAGTTGCCGAGGCGGACGCCGTGAAAATCGTGCGCCCCGCAAATTGCCGCGTCGTTCCGCCGTGCAAGACGTACGGGGAGTGCGGCGGCTGCGTGTTGCAGCACGTCGATTTTCCGACCGAAAACGAACTGAAACGAAAACTCCTTCAAACCACGCTGAACAAGGCGGGAATAAACGTTCGGGTTTCGGACACGGTTTTTGACAAGGAGTACGAATACCGCAACAAACTGCAAATGCCTTTCACCGTCGACGGCGGCGAAATCACGCTCGGCTTTTTCAGGCGGAACACGCATGACGTGGTCGCGCTGTCCGGGTGCATGCTGCACGGCGATTTCGCGACGAAAATAATAAACGCCGTGAAAATTTGGGCAAACGACGAAAAAAGGAAACAAAAACTTTCCGTTTACGACGAGGCGACGGGCAAAGGGTTGCTTCGACACTTTGTCGCAAGGTACGTCGACGGGCTGTTGTTCGCGACGGTTGTGATAAACGGGAAAGAACTGCCGTACGGGCGTGAACTTTTTGAAATTTTATCGAAAGATTTTGAATGCGTTTTGTATTCGTCCGTCAATGAAAAACGCACGAACGTGATTATGGGCGACGACGTGAAAAAACTATATGGTGCGGAAAGAGACGTCGATATCGACGGCATAAAAACCACCCTTTCGCCAAAGTCGTTTTTGCAGGTCAACGACGGGGTCAGACAAAAACTTTACGACGGGGTAAACGCCGCGGTGAAAAACGCGGACGTAATCATCGACGTTTATTCGGGCATAGGAATCCTTACGTCGATGCTTGCAAAAGCCAATAAAAACGCAAAAGTCTTTGGCGTGGAAATCGTGAAAGAAGCGGTTGAAAACGCAAACGATTTGATGAAGAAAAACGGGCTGTCGGGGCGCGTCGAGAACATTTGCGGCGACGCAACGAAAGTGCTGCCAAAACTCGTAAACGATATTTTAAGCAATGAAAAATCGGGCATAAAGCCCGAAATATGCGTGGTTATCGATCCGCCGAGAAAGGGCGCGACCGAAGAAGTGCTGGACGCCGTGATAAGGTCGGGCGCCGAAAAGTTCGTGTACGTTTCCTGCAATCCGAAAACCTTGCAACGCGACGTCAGGTACGTTGGTGATACTTTTGAAGTCGCGTCGGTAACGCCTTACAATATGTTCCCGAAAACGGCGGAACTCGAAACCTTGTGCGTGATGAAACGCAAGTCTTTATGACATGTTTTTGAGATAAGGCAGGGCGAATCTGAAAAAGGTTTTGTACGCCTTGCATTTTTCAACGTCGCGCCTTTCGCGCTTGCAGCCGCCTTTGCAAAGCATATAATATTCGCACGATTTACAAGTCTCGTCCACGACGAGGCTTTCTTTTATAAATTCGACGGCTTTGTTCGTGTGTTCGAGCGTGAAAAAGTCTTTGTCCGAAATGTTTCCGAGAAGATATTCGTCGGTGCAATAAAAGTCGCACGGATACACGCTGCCGTCCGATTCGATCACGAACTGGTGCGTGCAATGCCCGTTCATACCGCACTGTTCGGCGCGCTCGAAGTGAGCAAGTCGGACGAAGTTGTCAAACTGGCGTATCGACGTGTAATCGCCGTTTGCCATATCTTTCTGGTACAACGCGAAGGCCGACAATAAAAACAGGGCGTAGCTTTTTTCGTCAAGGTAAAAATCGGGGTTTTCGACCTCTCCGGAAAGAGGTTTCAGACAGGGGATAAACTGCAACCGTTTGAAGCCTTGCGACGTGAAAAACGGATAAATCTTGCCGATTCTCATCGCGACGTCCTTTGTCAGAACGGTAAGGATATTGAAATTTACGTCGTGTTTTTGAAGAAGTTTTGCCGCCGCGACGACCTTTTGAAAAGTTGGGTTGCCGTCCTTGTCCACGCGGTTTACGTTTGCGGTTTCGTCGCCGTCAAGGGAAAGCCCGACAAGGAAGTCGTTGGTTTTGAAAATCTCGCACCATTCGTCGTCGATGAGTGTGCCGTTTGTCTGGATTCCCAAAAACACGGGCGAGTTTTTGATATTTGCGCGGGAGATGAGATTAAGCGTCGCTTTGAAAAACGCTTTCCCGGCAAGCAGCGGTTCGCCGCCCTGAAAGTTGAACCAGACGGGATTTCCGTCGGCATAGGCAAACGCCTTTTTGACGACGGTTTCCGCCGTTTGAAGGCTCATTGCGCCGTGCGACGGCGTTTCGCGGTTTTTCGCGACGTCGTTATAAAAGCAGTATTTACACCGCATATTGCACGTTGACGACGCGGGCTTAATCATTATCGAAATCGGCGGCATTACTTAATCCCCCTGCGGTTTTCTTTCAACGATTTTCTGAAATCTTTAAGCGCTTGTAAAAGGGTGTCGGCGACGTCGGGACAGGTCATCGAGATATTGTAGCCTTCCGCCGGGTCTTTATCGAGATTGAAAAGGTAGTTTTTGTATTGCTGGTCGATGAACGCCGAGTTTTCGGTGCGTACTTTCTGATAATACTTGAAATCGTACGTTACGCCGCCGACTTCAACGGGCATCTGAACGGCCTGAACCGTGCCTTTTTTCATATAGAAAAGGGCGTCGTGCACGCGGGAATCGGGGGCGACCTCGCCGCTCCAAAGCGATTTCAGATTCACGCCGTCGATAATACGATCCGAGGGGAGAACGTCCACGCCCGCGTACGACAATATCGTCGGGAACAGGTCGGTGAGCATTGCGCTCGATTCGATTTTATATCCGCTCGTCGAGTTTGCTATCGTGCCGTTTCTTACGCCCGTCGGGTAACTTACGATCATCGGGACTTTCATACCGCCGTCGAAAGTTGTGTTTTTCCTTCCGCGAAGACTTCCCGTCACGCCTTCACGCCCCGGACCGTTGTCGGACGTAAAGATGATCATCGTGTCGTCAAAGACGCCTTTGTCTTCAAGCATATCGAAAATTTCGCCAAGCGACTTGTCGAATTCTTCGATGCAGTCGACGTAACTGTCGTCGGTGGTGTCGCCTTTTCCGTTGCCGTTGTTGTCCGAGAAAATGGGGTAATGCGGCCACGGCGTCGCGTAAAACGAGAAGAACTTATTGCCGCTGTCGATTGATTTTTCGAGCGTGGATTTCAATTCGTCGGTGAAAAGCCTTGTGGATTCGGACTGGTCAAGATTTTCGGCGTGAGTGCGTACTTCTTCGGCACGGCCACCGACTTCGCGCACCCAGTTATATGGCGTCATATCGTTGACGTAATAGCTGCCGTAGAAGTAATCGAAGCCCTGATTCGTGGGGAGATATTCGCCGTAGTCGCCAAGGTTCCACTTTCCGATGCACGACGTGTCGTAGCCGACCGCTTTCAACGCTTCGGCAATGGTGATTTCGTCGCCCAAAATACCGTCCACGTTGTTTAAGAACTGATATGGGTTGATAAAGTGGGTGATTGAGTACGGATCGCTGTCGCAAGGAGTCGGGAAAATAACGTTGTCGATATAGCCGCGCGTGGCGTAACGACCGGTAAGAAGACTGAACCTGGACGGGGTGCAGACGGGTGCGGAAGCGTAAAAGTTTTCCATAAAAATCCCGCTTTCTTTCTGATAAGTCACGCCGTCCTTTTCAAAAACTCTACCTTCTGCAAGGGAGTCGATGTTGGGCGTCTGAATGGTGGCGTTTGCTTTTCCGAGATAACTGTACGCCGAAATGTCCGAGTACGCCATATCGTCCATAAGTATGATAAGGACGTTGGGCGCGTCGGTGTCGGCTTGCGTTTTTGACAGTTCTTTAAGGTATGCGTCGTGTCCCGCCTGCAAACTTTCGACGGTCGGACGGATTCTCAAAGACATATAAAAGACGTAGCACAAAGACGTCGCCGTCATCGCAAGGGACAACGCCGCCGTCGCAAAGCGTTTCAGAGTGCCGTCGGGAAGTTTTTTGTCAAGCGCGTAAAGCATAAGTCCCGAGAAAAGCGGCAACGCGGACAAAATAAGATTATACCACACGATTTTGCCGAACTCGTCCGCGCCCCAGAAAAGGAAATACACGAACAATTCAAGAATCATATAAGCGTACGAGACGACGAAAAGCGGCTCGAACTTTTTGTTGAGCAGCGCGCGGATAAACACGATAAGCGCGGTAACCGCCGCAATCGCCGCCGCAAACGGGGCAAGAAAAATGTATCCCGTGCCGAGCAGCACGACGGTGTACGCGATTGAAAACAAAAACCATACAAGGGCAAAGCCCGAACGTTCTTTTGAATTTTTAAGCATAATTTAACCTCTTACCGTATGATTATAACATAATGGGAATGTATTTTTCAAGCAATTACGAGGCGAAACCGTACGTTTGTCCAAAAACGTCGCTTTTATGTAATTTCTTGACACCACACGCCATATTTGATAAAATAGATACGTATTTTTTTAATACTTTATCTACAAAAGGAGCGTTTAATGCTTAAATTAAAACACATTACCAAGGATTACGTCACAAAACAGAACACGGTTCACGTTTTGAAAGGCATCACCTTGAACTTCCGCGAGTGCGAATTTGTCACGATTCTGGGACAAAGCGGCTGCGGCAAAACCACGTTACTGAACATTATCGGCGGTCTTGACAGATACACCGACGGCGACATCATTATCAACGGAAAGTCGACGAAGGACTTCGACGACAGAGATTGGGACAGATATCGCAATAAACAAATCGGCTTTGTTTTCCAAAGTTACAACCTTATCCCGCACCTCAGCGTGCTTTCCAACGTCGAGCTTGCTTTGACGCTTGCGGGGCGCAAAAAGGAAGAATGCGAGGCAATTGCTCTCGAAGCATTAAAGAAGGTCGGGCTGGAAGATCAGGCGTATAAAAAACCCAACCAGCTGTCGGGCGGACAAATGCAAAGGGTTGCGATCGCAAGGGCGCTTGTCAACAATCCCGCGATAATTCTCGCGGACGAACCCACGGGCGCGCTTGACACGGAAAGCGGCAAAATGGTAATGAACCTGTTGAAGGAAGTTGCCGAAGACCGCCTTGTCATCATGGTGTCGCACAACGCCGACCTTGCGGCGGAATACAGCACGAGAACGGTCAGAATCGTCGACGGGAAAGTCGTTGACGACACCGATCCGCTTATCGATCCCGACGACGTCGAGGAAGAAGAAGTCGTCCTTGACGAATCAGGCGAACCTCTGCCCAAAAAGAAAACAATCCGTCAGCGCATCAAAAAAACATATCAGCAGATAAGACACGAAAGACGGGAAGAACGCAAGGTTTCCATGAACGGCGCGATGACGATAAGCATATCCGCCAAAAACCTTTACAGCAAAAAATGGCGCACTTTCCTTACTTCGTTTGCGGGCAGTATCGGCATTATCGGTATTGCGCTTGTACTGGCGCTGTCTTCGGGCGTTAATAAATATATCCGCCAGACCGAAGAAAGCGCGCTTTCTCTTTACCCCCTTGAAATCAGCCAAAGCGGTGCCGACGTAATGGAGCTTGCCAACATGCTTATGTCAAAGAGCGAAGGGCAAAAATTCCCGTCGGGCGCAACCATCGGCATAAATCCCGTTGCGGGAAATCTTGTGAAAGATATCGGAAGCATTACTCAGTTTTTGAACAACAGCACGCTGTTTTTTGAAAACGACCTTAAAGAAATCAAGTCGTATCTTGACGATCCCGACATCGGGCTTAAAGATACCGACGGCTACGTAAAATACGTTTATTCGTCAAGCCTTAACGTTTACAGGCGTATCCCCGTCAGGGATTCTGCCACCGGTGAAATAAAGTATGTTACGGGCTTTTCCGGCGAAGGAGAGAATAAAAAGCCGATTTATGCGGATCAGGATACCGCCTTGTCCGATATCCCTTATACCAAAATAAACCCGTTTGCCGACTCGATTGAGCCGATGATTAAAGAAATGGGATTTGGAGGAGCGTTCAAGGATATGCTGGGCGAATTCAGCGGATATCTTGACGTGTTCAGTGTGTTTTCGGAACTTATTTCCAACCAAAAAATTCTTGAACAGCAATACGACGTCCTTGCGGGCGCATGGCCCGAAGACGCAAAACAAGGACGTATCGAAGTCGGCGAAAACGGCAAGGAATACAAAGTTTTCGACTGCGTGTTGAAAGTCGACGAATACAACAAGATTCAGGACTTTATGCTGTTTGCGGCAGGTCTTGTACACCCGTCCGAGGTCAAGGATATGTTCGGCGGGACGAAAAGCGGCAACGGCTACGGATTCTATGACAGGAACTTCACGGAAGAAGAACTGCTCGGTATCGAATATGCCATTCTCTGCGACAGCGACTACTTCGACGTCGACGAAAACGGCGTTCTTAAAAAGTCGTATATAAGCTTTGGTACAGACGGAAAAGGAAACAGAAAGATATTACGCACCAAAGACGACGGGGACTTTGTCGACGGACACTGCGGCATCAAAATGAAAGTGTCGGGCGTTGTACGTCCCAACAAAAACGCGTCTGCTTCGGCAATTCAAGGTATCGTCGGATATCCCCACGCCGTTATCGAGGCGCTTGTCGAGCGTTGCCAGAGCATCGGTATCATTGATTCGCAGCTTACGAATTGTTATCAGGTCAGATACGACGAAACAAAAGGTAAATATCAGGTCATGAGCGAAGGTACGGTTGCAAAAATCGAGGACGGCAACCTTGTTTACAGCGTGAAAGAAGGCACAATCGCTTTCGTAAGCGTGCTCGACACCATAGGACAAACGTTCAATCAGTTCGATTATCTTGATAATTCGATAATAATAAAGGACGCTGTCGGCAGCTTCAACAAAAAGGATGATCTTAAAAAGGCGGTTATTTCGCACATGAAATCCAACTTCGGATATGCCGAACTCGATAACCCCGACAGTATTCAGATTTACGCGGCGAATTTCGACGGTAAAAAGAATATCTTAAAAGTCCTTGACGATTATCAATATTACGTCAGAAAAAGCAACGAAGACGGCACGTACACCTGGGTGAACACCGGCGTAAAGGACGAAAACCACTCCATCAAATACACCGACATGCTGCAAACGATTATGGGCTACGTCGAAAAAATGACCAACGCCATGATCACCGCGCTTATCGCGTTTTCGGCGGTGTCGCTTATCGTTTCGTCGATAATGATTTCAATCATCACTTATACGTCCGTCCTTGAAAGGCGCAAAGAAATCGGCGTTCTGAGAAGTATCGGCGCAAGGAAACTCGACGTAAGCAACCTGTTCATTTCCGAAACTTCGATAATCGGTATGATTTCGGGCGCGCTGGGTATCGGCTTCGGCTATCTTCTGATTTACATCGCAAACGTGATCATTAAGAAAGTCATCGAAATTCCCAACCTGTTGCACCTTGACTGGTATTACGCCATTTCGCTTTTCGTGATAAGTTTCTTCTTGTCGATGATTGCGGGCATTATCCCCGCGGCGATTGCGGCAAACAAAGATCCCGTCGAGTGTCTGAGATCGGAATAATCAACCGCTTGAAAACTGTCGCGATATGCGGCAGTTTTTTATTGTCCAAAACGTCAAAAAACATTGACTTTAAGTATATTTAGTTATATAGTATAATAACATTTAAGATTACCATAAAAGAGGCCGTTTTATGAACTATTACGAAATCTTATTGCCGCTTGCGCTCATACTGCTTTTGTCCAAGTTTATGTCGATTCTGTTCAAAAAACTCGGGCTGCCGCAGGTTGTGGGGATGTTGCTTGCGGGCATACTTTTGGGACTTATCAAGTTTATCCCGGGACAAACGATATTCAACGCCACCGCAATGGAAGGCATTTCTTTCCTTGCAAAAATCGGCGTAATTTTCATAATGTTTTCGGCGGGGATAGAAACCGACCTGAAACAATTCAAATCCACGGGGGCAGCGTCGGTTGTCATCACGACTCTCGGCGTGGCGTTTCCTTTGCTGTTCGGATTTCTGGTTGCAAGCGCGTTCAACGGCGGATTTCACGTGTCGCGCTCACAGATTCTTTCCAACCTGTTTTACGGCACGATACTTGCGGCGACGTCGGTCAGCATTACCGTTGCCGCGCTTAAAGAGCTGGGAAAACTGCAAACGCGCGTCGGCACGTCGATTGTCAGCGCGGCGATTCTGGACGACATAATCGGCATTGTTTTGCTGTCGCTTATGATCAGCCTTGACAAAAGCGGGAACGCCGCGGACGTCTGGGTTGTCGTCGCAAAACTTATCGCATTCTTTGCAATGGCGATACCGATGGGCTACGTCGCGTTGTTCATAATCCGCCGCATAGATTTAAGATATCCGCACACAAGACGTATCCCGATTCTTTGCGTCGTGGTGTGTTTCGTGTTCGCTTACGCCGCGGAAAAACTCTTTGGAATTGCTGATATTACGGGTGCTTACGTTGCGGGACTTATGCTTTCGGGCATTGCCGACAGGACGTACGTCGACCGCCGTATCGAAATCAGCAATTATATGATTTTCGCGCCCGCATTTTTCGCAAACATAGGGATAAACCTTAATTTTGACCACTTTAACCCCGCTTTTGTGGGATTTGGCTTTGCATTCGTTGCGGCAGGAATACTTGGAAAAGTTGTCGGTTGCGGTCTTGGCGGTCTGATTTGCGGATACGGCATAAAAGACAGTTACCGCGTGGGTATCGGTATGATGGTGCGCGCGGAAGTCGTGCTTGTCTGCACGCAAAAGGGCATCGACTACGATATGGTCAACCCAAGCATTATGCCGTTCGTTCTCATACTAATTCTTGTGACGTCGCTCATCACGCCGCTGCTTTTGAGGCTGTCTTATAAGAAGGAAGAAAACGGCGGCAAACTTCCGCCGATAAATCCCAATGAAAAAGTAAAGTTATATAGTACCGACGACAACGAATCGGACTTCATAAAAACCGACACTGACAAGACAATCTGATATGACGCCGAAAGATACGATTTATAACGGCGCGGACGAAAAAACAAGAGCGTTCAGCACAAAACTTATACCGACGAAAAAGGCGATAATCGGGCTTAAAACGCCTTTTGTCGAAAGCGTCGCAAAAGATATCGCGGCGGGGAAATACGGCGATGTACGCATCGTCGTCGGTTCGCTTTCCGATGACGTGTACGAAGAACTTTTGATAAAAAGTTTCGTCGTTGCAAAGCTTAAAACCGACGACGAAACGAAAAGGGCGGATGTAAGAAACATCGTTGCCGCAATTGACAACTGGGCGAATTGCGATATGTTCGTCGCAAGGTGCAAGTTCATCGGGAAAGACCGCGAAAAATGGTTTGATTATCTGACGGAATATCTTGAAAGCGATAAGGAATACGACCTGCGCTTTGCAATCGTCGCGATGATGACGTATTATCTCACCGACGAATATATCGACCGCGTGCTTGCGCTATCGTCAAACGTGATAAGTGATAAGTATTACGTAAAGATGGCGGTTGCCTGGCTTATGGCGACTGCGCTTTGTAAATTTCCCGACAAAGCTCTTGACGTGATAAAAAGTAACGTCTTGGACGTATGGACGCACAACAAGGCTTTGCAAAAGGCGCGCGAAAGTTTCAGAATCGATAAGTCGCAAAAGGATTATCTCAACACTCTCAAACGAAAATAATCAAAAAAGGCATAAAAAAACCACCGGGATTTTTCCGCGGTGGTTGTTTTTTTGAAGATTACATAATCTTTCTGAAAATCGCCTCGACTTCCTTTCTGTCCCAGATTTGCGGGCAGGGATACAAGGGGTTGGCTTCGTGCAGGGCTTTCGTGATGCAGTCGGCAAGGTCTTCTTCCTTAATGAGCTGGCTGCCGTCTTTCGCGCGGATTTTGTCGGGAATGTTCATGGAAGAGTTCATATCCTTGATCCACTGAATGAAAGCGTTTGCTTTTTCGGCGTCGTCTTTGCCTTGGATACCGATGCAGTCTGCAAGGCGGGCAAGTTTCTTATGCGCGCTCTTTCCGTACGCTTCGAGAACGTAGGGAAGGATAACCGCGTTTGCAAGACCGTGAGGCACGCCGTAGTGTCCGCCGAGCGTATGCGCGATTGCGTGTACGTATCCGACGTAGGAACGGGTGAACGCGCGACCTGCGATGAACGAAGCGTATTGCATTTTGTTTCTTGCTTCAAGGTTGTCGCCGTGGTCGTAAGCCTCTTTCAGATACTTATGGATAAGTTGAACTGCCTCGACGCTGTCCTTTTTGGTTTGCGCGGTGTTTTCGCCGCCGATGTAACCTTCGACTGCGTGAGTCAAAGCGTCCATACCGGTGGTGGAAGTAATGTGAGGGGGCAGACCGATTGTGAGTTCGGGATCCATCACGATATACCGCGGTATAATCTTCGGGTCGTTAATGGGGTATTTTTCGTGCGTATCGGGATTGCTGATAACAGCGGCAAGAGTTGCTTCCGAACCCGTGCCGGACGTCGTGGGAATCGCGACGAGCGGGGGAAGTTTTCCGAAAGGTTTGCCCAAAGTAACTTTCAGCACGCCTTTAAGTTGGGGTACCGACTTTTTGGGAAGCATGACGCGCGCGCCGATGCCTTTTGCACAGTCCATGGGAGAACCGCCGCCGAGAGCGATGATGACGTCGCAATTGTTTTCCTTGTAAATGCGAAGCCCGTCTTCGATGTTGGTGATGGTGGGATTGGGCACTACGTCATGGTAAATGACAGCCTTCATTCCTTCTTTTTCAAAAGCTTCTTTAATGGGGTCGGCAATACCGAGTTTGTACAAGCCGCCGTCGGTAACGATAAGCGCGCTGGTGCAACCTTCTTTTTCCTTGATCCATTTGGGAAGTTGTTTGATTGAACCTGCGCCCGAAAGTGTGCCTTTGTTCTGATGCCACGGCAAGAACCACATTGCAACCCACATGGATTTCTGGAATACTCTGTAACCGAATTTAGTTAATCCGTTCATTTTATTCCTCCTGATTAAGATTATACGAAAATTATATCATCTAAATGCAAAAAAGAAAACGATTTTCACGAAAAAAAAGAATAATCGTTCGGTTTGCGCCAAAGAACCGCCGATTTTTTCGGCAAAACAGACAGCCTTATCCGCCGCCGTATATAAAAAACGTAAACCTTTTCGACGGCGCATATATTGACTTTGAAACTCACTTAGTGTAATATATATTATGTCATGCCAGACAAGATTAAAACGAGCCTTGCCAAAACGCCGCAATTTCCGCGCTTTTTGTCAAATTCTCGCTTGAAGTACGTATAGTACGTCTGCGTTCGCCTTTACCAAAAATCATCGGAAATATCGGCGTTTTGGTTGCGGACAAGTCTGACGGCGAAATTTTAGGCTAAGACAAGGCACGCGAACGGGTTAATACTTGATGTATAAGCCGTGAGCGTAACGATGTATTAGTCAAAAATTCGCCGTCAGACCACGGTTCGTTTTAATCTTGTCTGGCATAAAAACAGGGAGAAAAATTATGTCGGAATCTATCTCAAACGAAAGGTTAAGCAAACGTAATTTGTGGGGCTACTCGATGGGCGGTATCGGCAGAGATATGGCTTATCAGCTGGTCAACACGTACCTTCTGACGTTCATCACCTTTACGAAAGGGCTTTCGAACACCGAGTTCGCAATGGTTGGCGTCATTATGGTTATCTGCCGTATTTTCGACGGCTGCAACGACCCGTTCATGGGCAGCCTTATCGAAATCACAAGGACGAAAATCGGCAAGTTCAAGCCGTGGATTCTTGCGGGCGTATTTACGAACGTTGCGGTTATTATCGCGCTGTTCTGCGTGCCGCTCCGCGGGACGAGTTATCTCATTTTCTTTGCGTTCGGATACCTTCTGTGGGGTATGACCTATACGATGAACGATATTTCGTATTGGGGAATGTTGCCTTCGCTGACCTCAAACCCCGGCGACCGCAACAACCTTACGACGCTTGCAAACATCGGCGCGGGTATCGGCGCGGGGCTTTCTGTCCTTGCAATCCCGTCGCTTACGCAGGGCAACCTGGCAATCGCGTCCAACGCAAGCAAGTCCTACGCAATCGTGTCGATTATCGTCTGCATAGTTTTCTTTGTATGCCAGATTATGACGGTTTTTGTCGTAAAAGAAAAACCTTTGCCCAAAGTCCGCGTGGACGACGGCGAAAAACGTTCCTTAAAGGATATGTTCAAGGTCATTTTCAAAAACGACCAGTTAAAACCCGTTATGGCGTCAATGCTCCTTTACAACATAGGCAGCTGCATTACAATGGCTCTTGCGAGTTACTGGATTTATTATCGCTTTGCATATCAGGGGCTTCTCGTCACGCTGTTCACGGTTATTTCCGGCGTATCGACGCTTGTCATCGTGTTTTTCCCGATGATGTGCAAAAAACATTCCAGACGCTGGATTTCAAAGTTGTCGATGATTATGATTATCGTCGGATATCTTCTGATGTTCGTCATAAGTCTTACGACGGGCATAAACCCCGACGCGGACAAAGTCGGCTTCAAAATCGGCGAAGTATTGATTCCCGTTACGTTCATATTCACGGGACTTACGGGAACGTGCGCGTTCTTCGGACAGACGCTGTTTTATCAGGTGCTTACGATTTCGGTCGCGAACACGGTCGAATACAACGAATATACGACGGGAATGCGCGACGAAGGCGTTATATTTGCGTGCCGTCCTTTCACGGCGAAACTCGGCAGCGCGGCGGTCGTCGGCATTACGACGCTTGTCGTTCTCGCACTTGGTCTTAACCCCACCAACAAGGCGATTTCCAACGCCGACTACCAGGCGGGACAACTTGCGGTTCAGGTGGAACAACTCGTGAAAGACGAAACCCCGAATTTCGACGCCCTTTCAAAGGAAGAGCAGACGAAACTTATCGAGGCAAAGAAAAAGTCCATCGAAACCGAAAACGTCGCGAAAATCGAAAACATTATTCACACAAACGAAGACACGAAGGTCGCAAAATGGCAATATCAGACAATGTTTGCGTTCATGACGTTGCTGCCCCTTGTGATTCTTCTTGGAAGTTTTGCGATATACTTTAAGAAGTACAACATCAGCGAGGAGCGTTACGACGAAATCTGCGCCGAAATCGCAAAGCGCAAACTTGCGGCGGAAGGTAGCGCGGAAGTCGTGCTTGACGGCGCGGACGTAAACGAACTCGAAAACGATTTAGCATCTTCCGATGCGGAAACACCGGATGAAATTTTTGAACAGGAAGCGGCGGCGGACAAAATATCGGAAGCCCCGGACGAGGTTGAAAAATAGTCAATGATAGTTGCGGTTATTCTCGGAAACAGAATGAACGATAACGGCACGTTATCCGCGCTTGCAAGAAAGCGGCTGGACCTTGCCGAAAAACTTTATAAGGAGTATTCGCCCGAAGAAATTATTCTGTCGGGCGGACGCGCCAATCCCAACGTGGACGTCACCGAAGCCGACGCCATGCTCAAAGAACTGAAACGCCGCGGCAATATCGACGAAAGCGTAATCTTGCTGGAAGGGAAATCCACGTCGACCAAAGAAAACGCGAAATATGCCGTGCCGATGGCGCTTAAATTCCACCCCGATAAGATTATCGTGTGCACCACGCGCGAACACGCGACGCGTCCTTATCTCAATCCGCTCAGACTTTTCCGTCGCGCGGTCAAAGACAACGGAAGCAACGTGCCCGTTGAAATCTATACAAACAACAAATAACATTTTTGGAGATATAATATGTCAGAAATCAAAAGCGACGTCCTGATTATAGGTGCGGGACCGTCAGGTATTTTCACGGCGCTGGAACTTATTCGTAAGAACAGCAACAAAACCATCACCATCGTCGAACAGGGACGAAACATCGACAGACGACACTGCCCGAAAAACAAAACGGGCAAGTGCGTAAATTGCAAACCTTACTGCAACATCACCACGGGCTTTTCGGGCGCGGGCGCGTTTTCCGACGGGAAACTTTCGCTGTCGCCGGAAGTCGGCGGCGACCTTCCCGAGCTTATCGGCTACGACACCGTGCAGGAACTTATCGACTACACCGACGGGATTTATCTCGATTTCGGCGCGGATAAGAAAATCGAGGGCGCAAACAGCGAAGACGTCAAGGTCAAAGAAATTCGTCGTCGCGCAATCGCCGCAGGACTGAAACTCGTCGATTGTCCCATTCGCCATCTCGGAACGGAAAAGGCGCACGAGGTGTATTCTCGCATTGAAAAATTCCTTATCGACAACGGCGTGAACATTCTTTTCGACACGTCGGCGGGCGACCTTATCATAAACGACGGAGTGTGCGAAGGCGCGCATTTCATCAACAACGTTACGAAACAGGAATTCGTCATAAAGGCGGAAAGAGTGATTGTGGCAGTCGGTCGCGTCGGCGCGGACTGGCTTGACGATCTGTGCAGAAAGTACGGCATAAAACGCCGCGCGGGCGTCGTCGATATCGGCGTCAGGGTTGAGTGCCGCAACGAAGTTATGGAAGAAGTCAACGACGTGTTGTACGAAAGTAAACTTATTGGTTACGTCCCGCCGTACAACGATAAAGTCCGCACGTTCTGCCAGAACCCCGGCGGATTCGTCTCGCAGGAAAATTACGAAGGCGGGCTTGCCGTCGTAAACGGACACAGTTTCAAGGATAAAAAATCCAAAAACACCAACGTCGCGATTTTGTCGTCGCACCACTTCCGCGTACCTTTCGATCAGCCGATAGAATACGCAAGAAAGGTCGGGGAACTCACGAATATGCTTGGCAACGGACAAATCCTCGTGCAACGCTTCGGCGATATCCTTGACGGCAAACGCACCTGGGAAAAAGAACTTGCAAGAAGCAATGTGCGCCCCACGCTTCCCGACGCGGTTGCAGGCGATATCACGGCGGCAATGCCTTATCGTCCGATGTCGAATATCATCAACTTCATAAAAGCGGTCGATAAAGTCGTGCCGGGCTTTGCGGGCAAGGAAACCCTGTTATACAGCCCCGAAATCAAGTTTTACAGCAATAAGGTGGAAATTGACGAGCGCTTTGAAACGAGCGTCAGAAACCTTTATACTCTCGGCGACGGCTCGGGTTGGACGCGCGGACTTATGCAGGCGTCGCTTATGGGCGTGCTCACCGCAAGAAATCTTTTCTCGGAATAAGAAAAACAAAATACGAACAAAAAATAAAAGCCTTGCGTTCTTGCAAGGCTTTTCGTTTGTTGGTTGATTAAATTTTATGCCGCGCGTTCGTAAATTTCGTTTTCGCGACGTTTTTTAAGGACGGGGAGTTCCGCAACGCGGAAAAGGTGGAATTTTCCGTTTTCATCCTTTGTGAACAATAAAAGGATTTTGCCTTTCACGACGCAGATGCCTGCGGCAAGCGGCTCAATCAGGAACACGACGCCAAGGATTGCCATAAACACGAATACTACCCAGATAAACGCGCCGTCCTTGAACCACATTTCAAAGCCTTCGTAAATGGTATGTACGCCCATAATGTTGCCGAAGCCCGAAAGCCCCAACGCTTTTCCCGCCGCCTCGTTGACCTGAGCGGTCGTGTACTCGGGATGAGCAAGGCGCGCCGCGTCGATTGCGTTTTCGACGTCCGCCATATTGTACTTTGCGTGGAAGGGAAGCATTGCGATGAGTACGTAAGTCAAAGGAATTGTCAGAATGAACGCAAACGCCGTGATGAAAATCGTCAGACGTTTTCTCAGTTTATCGTCTTCAAAGCGCAGCGCGACGTTTGAAAACAGCATAATGCCCGTTGCCATTACTAAAATGACGACAAGATATTTTGCAAGGGGGTTTTTGATTGCGGCATAACTTTTGTAAAAGTTTGCAACGCCCATCGCGTTGACAAGGAACAGTATGCCGAACACCATAATGACGCACGATAAAATAATACCGTAAACGCATTTTTTGTCGTTTGACGAAAGATTTTTCATAATTTCTCCTTACCCTGAAAATCGGTTGCCCGTAAAACCATAATAACAAGCGCAGCAAACGCGTGTCAAATATTTTTTGATATACAATATATTTTTATTATACTGTATTTATATTGTATGGCATAATCGGCGGGCAATTTCTTGCCTTTCGCGCCGCGTTATGATAATATTATATGGAAAAACAAGAGGTTGTATATGAGTTACGCAGACAAAGTATTCGTTGAAAACGTCAAAGATATTCTTGAAAACGGCGTGTGGGATACCGACAAGGAAGTCCGCCCGCATTGGGAAGACGGCACACCCGCGCACACCGTCAAGAAGTTTTGCGTCGTAAATCGCTACGACTTGCAAAAGGAATTTCCGATAATCACCGTAAGGCGGACGTTTTTCAAGTCCGCAATCGACGAAATTTTGTGGATATGGCAAAAAAAATCCAACAACGTCCACGATTTGAAAAGCAGAATCTGGGACAGTTGGGCGGACGAAAACGGCAGCATCGGGAAAGCGTACGGATATCAGCTTGCGAAAAAATCAATTTATAAGGAAGGCGAGTTCGATCAGGTTGACCGCGTGCTTTTCGATTTGAAAAACAATCCGCAAAGCCGCCGCATTATGACGAATATTTATAACTTCGACGACCTGCACGAAATGAATTTGTATCCTTGTGCATACAGTATGACTTTCAACGTGTCCGGCGACACCTTAAACGGTATTCTGAACCAAAGAAGTCAGGACACGCTCACCGCAAACAACTGGAACGTCGTGCAATACGCCGTGCTTTTGCATATGTTTGCACAGGTTTCGGGGCTGAAAGCGGGCGAACTCGTGCACGTCATCGCCGACGCTCATATTTACGATCGTCACGTGCCGATTATCAAGGAAGTCATTGAAAAGCCGCAGTATCCCGCGCCGAAGTTCTGGATAAATCCCGACGTCAAAAACTTTTACGATTTCACCGTCGACGATTTCAGGCTGGAAGGCTACAAATTCAACGACCTTGACAAAAAAATCGAGGTGGCAATCTGATGAAAACGATAGTCGCAGTCGACGAAAAATGGGGCATCGGCAAAAACAACGGGTTGTTGTTTGCAATCCCCGAAGATATGAAATTTTTCCGCGAAACGACGCTTAATAAGGTCGTCGTGATGGGCAGCAACACGTTGAAAAGTTTCCCGGGCGGCAAACCCCTGAAAAACCGCGTCAATATCGTGCTTTGGCCGGACGCGGAAGAGCGCGACGACGTCGTCATCGTGAGAAACCTTGACGAACTTTCAAAAACCCTTTCCGTATACGACACCGACGACGTGTTCATTATCGGCGGGGCAATGTTTTACAAAACCATGTTGCCTTATTGCGATACGGCGTACATCACGAAGGTCAGGGCGGACGGGCAGGCGCAGGTCTTTTTTGAAAACCTTGACGAGCTTTCCTGCTGGTCGCTTGAAAAAGAATCGGAACTCATAAACAACGGACAATACGAGTTTTCGTTTTGTACTTACAAAAACAAAAACCCGAAACCGTTTTAACGAAATTTAAAAGGCGCATCGTGAAAAGATGCGCCTTTTATATGGAAAAACGGCGCAAAAAAACCTCGGCGGAAACCGAGGTTTTTCGTTAAGTTCAATTAGTCGTTAAGGTTCTTGTAATCGTCTTCCTTCTTCTTGGAAGTCTTTTTCTTATCGACTTGTTGTTTGCCTTCCTTGTGTTTGGGCAGGTACTTTTTGATGAAGAATGCCGCAACTGCGATGACGACGATTGCGCCGAACGCTACCGAAGTGAAGATAACCCAGTTGAAGTTCTTGCCGCTGTCTTTGCTGTCTTCCTTATCGGGCTCTTTATCGGGAGTGGTTTCTTCTTCTTTGTCGATTGCGCTGTACTTGACGGTGTTGACCGTAAGACCTGTGTTTGCGGCCTTAAAGTCGTTAACGTGTTTGTCGAATTCGTCCGCTTTCACATCGAGTTTTTCGATAAGGACGTCGTCGAACAGAACGTATCCGCTTGCTTTATTATCGGCAGATTCGCCAAAGCCCAGACGGATTTTGAGAGAAAGGTCTTTCGCATTTTCGCCGTACTTGTCGATTTTCGTGTCGGACGAGGGCGCTTTGATGAAGAACACGTACTCTTTCCATTCGGTGCTGTTTACCTCGATTGTCTGCGAAGCGTAGTCAACGTACTTGCTGTTTTCGCCGTAGTTTGTCGCGACAAGCGTGATATACGCTTTGCCGGTGTGACCTTCGGACAATTTTGCCCAGACGGAAATCTTATAGAAACCGTCTTTCGTGAGCGTCTTTGCATCGCTTGCGTAATAGCTTGCGCCCGCCGTGTTAAGGTAAGGGATAATCAGGCAGGATTCGCCGCTGTGCGCTTTGTAATCGGTGCTGTAAATAACGCCGCTTTGAAGTTGCTCGGTATCGGTATCCTTGGTCAGGGACGTCTTTGTCCAGCCTTTCGGGGAAGTGGGTTTGTTCTCGTCGGGGGTGGTTGCAAGACCGAAGCTGTCCAGATTCATTTCGACGCGTTTGGTTTCTTCGTACTCGTCGGCGGCAGACGCCGTTGCGCTTGCGGTTTTTGCATTGTAAACGCTTTCGGAAATATCTTCCTTGATGACGTAGTCGAAGAGCACCGTGCCGCCTTTCGCGCTGCCACTGTAATTATAAGTTTCGGTGGCGTCTTTATGGGTGTTCTTATTGTAAACTTCGTATTCGTTGGCAGCTTTTTTTACATACTTGCCGTTAAGACCGTCCGCAAGTACCATATTTGCGTCGGTGAGGGCAATGTCTTTGTCTTGACCGCCGAGGTACAAGCCTAAGGTTGCGCTGATTGACGAGAATCCCGTCTTGACGTAGAAGGTGTAGCGTTTCCAGCCGCCGGTCATAACACCCGTGGACGCTTCGATGTTTTCAAACTTACTGTCGACGTTGGTTTCTGCGATGTTGTTGTCGGTCATAAGGTAAACGCTTGCTTTGCTGTCGCCCATGACCTTGACCATAACGCTGATTTTGTAATAAGAGTTCGCGTTGAGCGTGAAACTGTTGGACACGTAACCTACGCGCACGGATTCTTTCGCAAGACCTTCAACGTCCGCGGAATTGATGAGCAGGTAAGAGTTGCCGCCCGCATAAATGCCGAATGTTTCAACGTCGTCCGCGTCGCATTTGACGGGTACGGCTTTGAGAACTTCCGCGGTAATGCCGATTTTTGTCGCAAGGTTATTAAGCAGGTTTTCGCGATTTACGTCGACGATGCCCGCAACTGCCTTATCTTTTTCGCCTTTAAGCGTCCAGCCGGAAGGTACGCCGAAAGAAGTGCTTTGGAATTCGCCTTTTTCGTTTACGCCGCCGTCCTTGAAGAACTTCGTATCGGAGTAGTTGTATTTCTGGAACTGACCGTTGGTGAACGTTTCGCTTGAAAGCGTTTCATACCAGTCGTATTTCTTTTCGTACGTGCCGGAAGCCGACGCGCCGTTGTATTTTGTATAATCCGTTTCGACAAGAGACGCGTTTGCGATATAAGCCGTGCCGCTGAACAGGGTAGAGCTTGTGAACGCGCCGCCGCTGCCCAAAGAGATTTCAAACGTTACGTCCTGATTTTGGAGCGACGCGGTGTGGAAGTAGCAAACGAGTTCGCGATAGCCGTTAAGGCTCGACGAGCTGTCCGCAAGGTCTTTGTCGGTGGTAACCGCGGCAAACGTCGCGATTGCTTTTGCGGCAGAGTTAGTGTCTTTATCGCCGTCGTATACGGTCAGGACAACGCCCGAAGTCGAAGGAACGTCAACAGTCCTTACCCATACGCTGAAACGGTAATATGTGTCTTTTTGAAGTGTTGCCTTGGTCTGGAATTTCGCAAGGGTTGCCTTTGCCGACGTAAATTTTCTGTTTCTTGCCGAGAAGATCGACGAAACGTAAGGCGTTTTATCGTCTGCCGAGAATTCTTCGCCGTCGCCGGTGATGGTCACGGGAACGCCGTTGATGTCAGCGCCGCTCTTGTTGACGAAAGCGTCGGTGAGTTTATTGTCTGCCGCTTTGAAACGATTGTCGGTGACGTAGTCGCCGGTTTGCGTGGTGTCGTCGGTTTCTTCGATTTTAAGGTCGTCGACAAGGATATAACCTTTTGCTTTGTTGTCGCTGTCTTTACCGAGACCGAAGTGGAAGTACAGTTCGTCCGCGGTATTCTCGTTTGCGTAAACGTAGAAGGTATATTCGTTCCAGCCGTTGTTTTCGCTGTCTTTTTGTGCGATTTCGATAACGGTGTTGTCGGACAAATCTTTGCTCTTACCAAGGGCAAGGTACGCTTTGCCGTTTTCGACGTATTTCGTGTTCAGAGAAACGGTTACTTTGTAATATCCGCCGCGCTTGAAGTAAAGGGGATTTGTGGTGTAAAAGCCCATTCTCGCGTCGGCGACGTTATAGATTGCGAAAACGCTGCCGTGTCCTTTGACCGCAGCCGCGTCAACGGCGTATTCGTTCACAAGGGTGATTTTGCCGTCTTTTGCGTCGACTTCGTTCACAAGACCGTAGTTGCTGTTGGTGTCGGTTGTCGTAACTCTGTTGTAAAGATAAGGATAATCCGACGTGGTTTTGTAATCGAAGCTGCCGTTGGGAACGGAAAGGGTAATCGTTTTTACGTTTTCGGTGGGCAGGACGGTGTCGTCTTTGACGGTGGTCAGACGGATATTGTCAAAGAAAGCGTAACCGCTTGTTTTGTATTCGTCGCGCAGGTTGTTGTTGCCCAGCATGAGTTGCAGTTCCAACGATGTGCTGCCGTTGTATTTTCCGTCGATAATGAAGGAATAAGTCGTCCATTCGCCGACGGTGATCGCGTCGAAACTTGCATAGCCTTCGGTTGCGGGAATCGACGAGCCCGAGGAATAACTTTTTGCGATTTTGATTGTCGCGCCTTTTTTCTCGCCGCCGTCAAGGTTTGCCGTTCTTACGTCGACCTGCAAAAGGTATTTCGTGTTTGCCGCCGCGCTGAACTCCGAAGATCTGTACATATAGTAACGGGCTTCCGTGTTGTTTATCATAAGAACGTTGTCGTCCTTATTATAATTTTTCGCGTCTTCTTCGCCCGTCAGGCGTTTCGCGTCGAACTTCGAGAACGTGCACCATGCGCCGAGATTTTGATAATCCGCAAGGTTGATAACGCCGCGTTTTACGGTTTCGAGCTTGGGAAGGGTGCTGCCTTCGGTATCAGACGTCGGCGAACCGGTGAAACTCGACGGGGCGTAAGGATATCCTTTGTCCGACGTCGTGTAAGACCTGAAATTGCCGTTTGTGAATGACGGAGAAGCGCTCGTATTGTCGGGTGTCTTGTTGTCGTCGGTCTTTTTGTTGCATGCCGCAAGAAGAACGACGGACACGATAAGCGTCAGACATACGAGAAGTGTGAGCAATTTTTTAAGATTGAGTTTGTTCATTTCGACTCCTGTATAGTGTGTACTATACGCACGTTGCGTGCGCTAAAAATAAAATATACATATTGCATTATAATACATATCAATATTTTTGGCAAATAAAAATGATTATTTTGCACTGTTATTTTGACGTCGTGATGATAACACGCCGGGTTAAAACAAAACTAAAAGACGGCGCCGTATTATTTTTTGAAAAATCAAGATACTACGGTTATGCAAAAATACGCGCGGGTCGAAAAGAAAAAAGAAGTTTTAAGGACGGCGGCGTTAATCCTTTCCGGCGCGGTTACGGGGATACTGTCGGGGTTTTTCGGCGGCGGGGGCGGAATGCTTGTCGTGCCTGCGCTGACGCTTATTATGAAACTTACCGAAAAGCAGGCGCACGCAACCGCAATCGCGGTGATTCTGCCCGTTACCGTCGTCGGCGCGGTAACTTATCTTTTGCGCGGAGTTTCCGCGGGGGACGGTTTTGCGGGGACGGCAATAGGCGTTGTTATCGGCGGTCTTGCGGGCGCGATGCTTCTCAATAAATTGTCGAATAAGTTTGTTTCGTTTTTGTTTTACGGCGTGATGATTGCGGCGGGAATAAAAATGGTTTTGTGACACAAAGCGGTGTTTAAGTTGTGAAATGAAAGTTTTATTTATCGTTTTCGGAATAATCGGCGGATTGCTTGGAGGAATGGGAATGGGTGGCGGAACGCTGCTTATTCCGCTTCTGACTCTTGGACTCGACGTGCCGCAACAGACGGCGCAACTTCTGAATTTATTGACGTTTATCCCGATGAGCGCGTTTGCTCTTATCGTCCACGCAAAAAACGGATACGTCGCAAAGAAGCGTATCTTTTTCGTTATCCTGCCTGCGCTGGCGTTTGCGATTTTGGGCAGCGTTTTCGCAACGAAAATATCCGCCGAAGTTCTGAAAAAAGCGTTCGGATACTTTCTGATACTTCTCGGCGGCACGTATTTCATAAGTTGTTTCGTCAAAAAAATTCGTGAGAAATAGAAAAAATATGAAAATGTTTGAAAAAATCGCGGGAAACGCCGTGATTTTTACCAAAAAAACGTTAAAAAATTAACTTTCTATCAGTTTTAATTTTTTATTTTACAAATATTTATAATAAGTG